>Ga0325401_1004792_pt1 | contig 12820 bp, 10 predicted proteins | sample PopdelMetagenome_FD_205666 | JGI IMG/M metagenome (GOLD analysis project Ga0325401, IMG submission 205666) | Populus deltoides microbial communities from Bellville, Georgia, United States - Xylem-PdKOR-R2 | ecosystem: Host-associated > Plants > Phyllosphere > Stem > Wood/Secondary xylem | place...
TTTTTTTTTTTTAAGATCTTTAAATGAAAAGGATAAAAGTAAAAAGGGTAATATAGAAAATAAAATGAATTAAATTTTATTTTTTTATAAAAAAATTTTCAAGCATATAAATTTGACTTATTTTTCAATTAAATTTAAATTGAACGATTGAATTCAATTATAGTAAAGAATTAATTTTAAGCAACTTGTTATAATCTAATTAAATGAAATTAGGTTTGGAATTATAGTCAAAGTATCAAATTAAATGTTAGAGAACTTCAAAGTAAAACATGGAGAAAATATATTATTCACCTAAATTTTAAAATATTTTTTTATTTTAGCATACAAACTCATTTTATTTATTTTTCAATCTATAAATTCAAGAGATAAAGAAAAGAACTCGTTAAAAAACAAAAAAAAAATATTGTTTTCATGATTTCAGCAATCAAATTGACTAAACTTGAAATTAAAATATTTCATTTTACGAAAAGGGTTTAATGGTAGTTTTTTTTTTTCTCTAAACAGCTTAGGAACTGGTAGATAGGGTTCAGTTTTGATTTATGTGTTTTTAATTGGTGTTATGAACAGATTATTGAAGGCAAATGAGTGATGGTGAGCCATGGAGAAAAATAAGATGCTTTCGTGAGCTGGGAGGGAAGATGGGTAGTAGGAGTGAAATGGAAGGCTTAAAATACCTCCCTTTCTTTCTTTCTTTTACTTGTTCTTAGCCCAGTCAACCTATTTAATGATAAAATAAGATTCAAACCTTGATCTATAATTTAGAAAGGTTAAATAATTTTTGTTTACAGCTTCATACACATCTTGAAATAATTAATTAAATGTTGCTGATATATTTTTTAATGATAACAAATATAATCTTGAATTTAGAATCTAATATAGAGAAAATAGCTCATAAATAAAGATAGAAATACCCATTGTTAAAAAAACAAGAAGAAGAAGAAGAAAAGAATTAATATCAACATGAAGAGGAAAGTGCCCTGAAGAACAGACCTTGGACGAGCAATCTGCTGGGCCTCCTCGCACTTCACGACCGATATCACCAGCAGCTGCTCATTGGGTTGTTTGGCATCTATTTCTTAGTTTTAAAATTCCGAAGAGGAAAGTGCCCGTAAGGGGAATTTGACTCGGTTGATTTTCACCGATGGGTAACTTTCTTCGTTTTTTTTGTTGGGAAAAATCTAAATGGAAGAAAAGGGAAAGAAGATGACTAAACGAGGCAGGAGACAGGAAGAATGATTCATTTTTCTTTGGTCTTTAAATTGCCCTATGAACGACCCATTCATCTTGTTCCCTGTGAAGTACAGGCTCGTCTCCATGATTGCTCCATCATATATAGAACACATATTGTCTCTCACAGGGGAACCTTGCATCTTGCTTTTCTTCCTCACAGCCCCTTTTCTCCACTTGGCCTGCATCTAGCCCACCTTCGCCATTTGTACAATGGAAGGGAAGGTCCTCCCGTGATGCTAACGTTTTTACTATAATAAGCAACTTTTCGCAATCATTTAACGATCAACCATTGTTATAAAAACTTCATCTAACCAAGTAGTTTTTTATTCAGCGACTCCACTTTCCATTCCATGAAAAGCATTTCAAGAAGACGAGAAAACTGAGCTGCTAAACCCAATTCTTGCACCAAACGGTCTAGACTGACACCCAAATAAATTAGAGTTAGTAGAGCTACTTGTATAAAAAGTTTTACAATAGCAGGCTATCCGAAAGGGATTTTTAATCCCTTGTACTGTAAAAGCAATTGAGCTTTAATATTAGCAAAAACATGCCGAAACATTCCTAGATGTTGAAAATCTATACAAGGGGGCAGTTTAAACAACCCATTTGGGCCAAAAATTTGGTAATTTTTATCGCTGAATTTTCCCAGGGTGCATTGGGGTCAGCGACTTAGAGAGTATTCTTTGACACAACTTCTTTGAACCTCATGAACCAATGTGCATCAGAAGAGTTGTTTTCCTGCAGAAGTTGTGGCTGGTGAAGTGTTGGCTGCTGCTGTCCTTTGTCCATGACAAATTTGGCATAGTCAAAAGGCTTTGGAAGAAGAGAAGCTTTTGTAAGAGCGGGAACAAATGACACTAAGACCCTGGACACATCCTGCATGGTTGGTCTCTCTGAGGGATGGCGCTTGGTGCACAATAGTGCTAGCTGGAAACTCTTCTTTACTTGGGTCAAATCCATGCAGGTAACAGAAACTTCTGGGTCAACAGCTTCCATTACAGTGTTATCATCAGCCCTCGATAAAATCTGAAACAAAACAGATGACAAAGGTAGAAGTTATCTTCAGGAAAATGAACAGTTGAAGGCTTAAAACAACTAAATTGGATTCCATGTTGCGCCACCTATCCATGTTGAGCACCATCATAAGCAATCAAATGTTTATGAGCATATATTTTGAGATACATACCAGCTGCTGTAAATTTGACTCGTTATCCACAGCCTTCTTCCCAGTAAGAAGCTCCAAGAGGACAATGCCAAAGCTATAAACATCTGATTTTTCAGTTAGCCGAGATGTGCGGGCATACTCTGGATCAATGTAGCCAATAGTCCCCATAACAAAAGTTGAGGCATGAGTTTTTGTGGTTGGGATGCATTTAGCAATTCCAAAATCAGACAAGTGAGCTTCGAAATTCTCATCCAGCAAGATATTTGAGGACTTCACATCCCTGTGGATGATTCGAGGGCTGCAATCATGGTGAAGATAAGCAAGTCCTTGAGCAGCTCCAACTGCTACTTTCAAGCGTGTTTCCCAGTCAAGCTTTACCTTTTTGGATGGTCCTGCCATTGATATCAACAAAAAAACATTAGCAATATAATACGTATGGTTAGGAGGTTTGGCAGACAATAAAAATAAACAAGAAACTACATTGAACATGATAACCAGATAAGAGGACACAAGGTAACAGATGGGAAAGTTTAGTTCACTAACCATGAAGAAGATCCCACAGAGAACCATTCTCCATATAGTCATAAAAGAGAAGGTTTCCTCGAGGAGACAGTGCATAACCATGTAAGCTGACTATATTTCGGTGTCTGATGCTGCCAATGGTCTCAAGTTCAGTTTCAAACTCGTGCAAGTTGCATGGATACTGATTGTAGAGTCGCTTAATTGCAAGTGGCCGGGAATTTTTCAGTACACACTTGTATACTGTGCTAGAAGCACCATAACCTATAATATACTTCTCACTTAAATTCTCTGTGTTCCTCATTATGTCATCAAAGGTGTGAATAGCCATGTCCATGTGAAGAACCACAAGTTTTGGAGGACCTGGCAAGAAATAAACCAAACATGAGTATTTGGGAAAGAGAAGCAAAACAGGAAACATAAAAAGAACAATTATCAAGTAAAATGCATGCCTTGTACAGTTTTGTTGGATCCCTTCGTCAATTGTTTCTGTTGGTTGGATTTGTAGATCGCAACTATAATCATGGACAATAATGTTATGAATCCCAGCGTGATACAGACAACTGCTGCTCTAGAGAAGATTACTGAAACAGCAGAAGGTAAACAGACAAGTTCAAGATAACACTCAAAACCTCCTCATAACCTTCTTTGTTAGAGTTGACCATGTCAATAACAAAAACAAGCGTTCAAAAGAACATGTAGCGGATGAGGGGTCACCTTTAGACTTTGGGACATAGGGGCCACATATTGATCCCAACCGGTTGCCACACAACAAAGGATTTCCAATAAAGCTGGCAAGGTAGTACAAAAGATTACAAGGAATTTCTATAGTAAACTGTCTGCAATTTTCATTTTAAGCGCTTTTAAAGAAACAAAACTATTATTCTCCCCGTACCTGTCTGGTGGAAACCGTGTCAAGTTTCTAATAGGTGGCACAATTCCTGATAAATTGTTGTATGAGAAATTCCTAACACGTAAAAAGTCATTTTACAGCAGCATTCTATAGCTATTAAGAATGAAACATTGAAAAGAACCAAATAAAACAGCTTACAAATTGGCAAGGCTGAAACAATTGGTAAGCTCAGGGATTTCTCCTCGCAAGTCATTGTTGTTCAGGATCCTGCCATCCATCAACAAATTAGCACGTGGTAAAAATTTATGAAGGTCAAAAGGAGTACAGCGGAGACATTGTCTGGGCTTTGAACTTACAGAGAAACAATGTTTTGCAGCTGATCCAATTCCACTGGAATGCTACCAGTCACGTTGTTGAAAGACAAATCACTGGGGGAAGATATGATTACGTACAATCAGGAATGGGGGCAGATAAACTTTATCCGAGGGTAAAAAGAACAGTTTGTAAGAAGCTTACATAATTTGTATACTTCTTAGATTCCCAAATTCAGCAGGCAACCGTCCATGAAGATGATTCCTGCTCAAATTCCTGGCGTACACATCAGAAAGTAGATTAGCAAGTTCTTGGATACAATTAAATTCAAAGAAAAATTGCACTTCCCGACAGACATACAAGGTGAGAAGGTGCTCCAGGTCACCAATCAAAGCTGGAATGGGCCCCGAAAAGTTGTTGCTGGAGAGATCCCTGAAAACATTGAGATCCATAAGACCGGTGCATTACAGTTTAAAAGTTCTCCAAAACTAAGTGTTACAATAGATTAATCTCAAAATATACAGTGTTAGGAGGACAGTTACAATGTATCCAAATTGATTATGCGTCCCAGCTCAACAGGAACACTGCCTTTGAAGTCGTTTGATGAGAGATTTCTGAAGATTCAAGACATTTTAGTTAAATGACAGGACATAAGTGCAAAATGAAACTACAAATATGAAGAACTTTCCAACTATGGCCTCCAGAACTCACAAGTAAGTCAAGCTCTCAAGATCCTTGAAACCTGAAGGTATGATTCCACTCAAGTGATTACCATGCACGTTGCTACAAAAGTAAGACAAAACCAGTTGGTTGGTAAAGCTCACATTAGAAACATAAGACACTGTTCAAATAGTTGCAAACAGCCTGGACACAGGAAATCCTACAATTGGTTCAAAGCCCTGCAAAAACTGATGTTGTGTGGAATGGGCCCTTCAAGATGGTTGTTAGCAAGGTTCCTGATCCAAAAAACAGAAATTCAGTAAATAACGTTTAAAAGAGAACGTAGAAAGCATTTAATCACAGGAAACTCACAATTCAAACAACTGTTCCAGCTTCCCAAGTTCAGGAGGAATGCTGCCAACCAGTTGGTTGTCATTCAATTGCCTAAAAAAAATGCTCTGGTCAGTTACCGAATAAAATAAAATATGCATGCATATAATCAGACACATTTGGAAACCTTGAAATCATGAGGAATCTTACAAATAGCTTAGCTTTGACATATTTCCAAGTTCTGGGGGAATTGGTCCAGTGAGCTTGTTGCCATGAAGATACCTGGTGCGCATTCAAAGAACAATTGATATAACCACAGAAAGAGCCAGTAGCAAGCTTCATCTGTTACGAAATAGAACTCACATTTTCCACTGTTCATAAAAAAGTAATAATAACACTATGAACTCACAGTTTCCCAGTGTATGACAAATTGCCAAGTATTGCGGGAATTGGTCCAACTAGCTCATTGTCACTCAAATCCCTACAACAAAAGAAAAGTAACAAGTCCACACCACAGATCATGATGCTGTAAAATAAACCTTCAAGATTTTAAATTTCACACTTACAGAACAGCAAGGGCCTGCATTAAACCAATAACCTCTGGAATCCTCCCAGTGAGATTATTCCCTTGAAGAGACCTAAAATAAAGATGCACAATTACTTGTTTTGATATTGCCAAAAACACAGCAAAAAACCTATACGAGTGGTATTTGGGATTGTGGTGCGGGATATTTTTTAAAGTAATTTTCACTTGAAAATACATCAAAATAATGTTTTTTTATTTATTTAATTTATTTTTTACATCAAAACAATAAAAAAAACACTAAAAAATATTAATTTGAAGCTTTTTAAGAGAAATCAAGAATTGGAAAAGGTACAGTCCAACCACACTCCCAAATGATGCCTCATTTTGCTTATAATCATTTAGAAAGGGTTTATAACAAGTTAGATACAAAATCAAACACATACAGCGTTGCAACTTGCAAGAAGCCAATATTGTATGGTATCTCCCCTGTAAACTGATTGTATGATATATCCCTGTAATTATCAAAGTAAAAGTTAATACATCATAAAAACTCGTGAATAACTTAAAATTAGTCTGTGCAGCCAAACCTACAGTATCTCAAAGCTAGTACAGTTTCCAATGCTACTGGGGATGGTGCCAGTTAGTTTATTGTCTCTCACATCACTGGAAAGGAGAATAAATAAATTTGAGTCCCAAATAACTGAAAATTAAGTAAACAAACAGCTCACCAGGAACACAATCAGATAGATCAAATACTTACAAATACCACAAGCCAGTCAACTGACAGATATCTTCTGACAATGTTCCAGTCAACAAATTGCCGCGTAATCCACTGAGAAACACATTGAGATAAAGGTTCAATCAACAAATCCAAAGAACAACTAACGGGTTCTTAACCTTGCCAATAACTGAAATACTCACAGGTATTGTAAGACTTCATTCCAGTAGATCAATCTTGGTATCTCACCAGTCAGCTGGTTTTTAGCAAGGTCACTGAACAGGAAAACAAGCACCAATTGAATAGTATCAGTACCAATAAGAAGAATTTAGAAATTCATAAACACCAAACCACAACTTCATTAACTATAAGGACTCACAGTGTTTTCAGATTCGGAATTTGGGTTAAAGTTGAAGGGATAGGACCAGTAAGCTGGTTGTTCTTCAAATTTCTACATTTCAGGACAAAATTACTCAATCATGAAAATTATAAAAATCCCAATTGAAGCAAAGTGAATGAAACTAAAAAAAGAGTTTACTCACAAGGTATCAAGTTGCTTCAACTTTGATAGAGAAAAGGGAATGTCACCATAAAGCAAGTTACCAGAAAGATCCCTGGATTCCACAATGCAAACCACATGTTAACATCAATACAGTAAAAAATCAAAAACCAGCAAAAAATCAAATTTTATCAGACAAACAGAAGACAGCAGAATATTACAGATGGTATAAAGAAGCACAATTGCCAATCTCTTCTGGGATTTGACCAGTCAACATATTCCCTTGGAAGTCTCTGCAATTTTCAACAAAAAAAACAGAAAAAAAGCACCATCAAAATACTCCAAAAAGAACAAAAGAGGTCCCATAGAACTAGTATTGCGAAAAAATTTGGTGAAAAGAGAAGCAGCATACATGGATTGCAAGTTCCTCAAATCTCCAATGGCAGGAGAAATTTCACCACCAAGGTTCAAATTTGACAGGTTACTTCACAGAAAACACACACCAGCAAGTTAATAAAAACCAAATTTGCAAAGCATTGCAGACTCAACAGGTAAAGAAAATGACTGCCTTCAAAGGGCTTACAGAGAAATAACAGAGAAGCTGTCATTGTCACAAAACACACCGCGCCAAGAACAGAAATCTTCATAGTGCACATCATCCCAGTCAACAAGCACATTAACAACATTGCTGAAAGATTCCTTTATAGACATCAAAGCTTTCCCTGCAACAAAACCTCATTTCAATCCCTCTCTTTCAATACAAGAAACTTTTAAAACTATTAAAAAAAATGACTTTCCAAGCTTTTTGATCAGGCAGAATAATTTATTAAACAAAAGTCAAACAAGAGAAAATCTTTAAAAACCCTAAACTTTCTCGGGGTTCTCTCACAGTATTTTCCCCTCTCCTTGACTTACAAACACAATAAAACAGAATTCTAGTACCATTTTATAGGCTACAGCTAAAAACTACATCTTCAACAGTGAAAAACACCACTTTTAAGGAGCCCAAAGATAGAAATGGCAAAAAGAGAAGCTGAAAGTTTATCCAAAACAAACAGAAAAACACAGAAAATCCCGATAAACCCATTAAACAAGAAAAGGTCTGTAAGAAAGAAGAGTACCCTAGTTGTTAAGTGTAGTGAAACAGGAGTAAACAGAAGAAGCACTGCATGCTTAACAAATAAAACAGAATTCTAGTACCATCTTTAACAACGATAAAACAGCATTTTCAACAATGTTAAACACCGTTTTTAAGGACACCAGAGATAGAAAAGGCGAGAAGAGAAGCTAATTTTTTTTTCCAAAACACAACAGAAATCCTGATAAACCCAGCAAACGAAGAAAATGTAGTACCCTCATCATTAAGTGGTGAAACAAGCGGAAACAGAAATAGTAAAAGCACCACAGCCATTGCCAAACAGTGCTCAAAACCCCCTGGTAGTTTCATTTCTTTCGTTGTTTTTTTTTATATAAACTAGCAGGAAAACAAGAACTAAGAGTGTCCAGGACACTAGCTAAGTCCAAGAGTCTTGATGCTCTCTGCTGTCATTGTAAGCGATAGAGAAGAGGGCAGCATTCGTTTGACGTGAACTGAAAGGAAGTGAGTTAAAACATAGCACAGAATTTATTTAAGAAGAGAGAAGAGTGGGGAGAGAGAGAGAGTGAAATAAACGGCGGTGAAGAGACGTTAGTGGACTGACCTGCTCTGTTTTGTACTAGCTATTTAACACATGTTCCCTCCTGAATCAGATAATATTTTTTTAATAAAAAATAAATATACAATCTTTTTTAATCTGTTATTTTTCTAAAACAATCTAAGATTAGATTTTTTTTATACTTATTTTATTATAATAAATTAAAAAATTAATACTTACATATAATTATATCTTAGATTAATTTTTAATATAATAAAAAAATAAAATAATATTGCAATTACTAAGATAAAACACTATTTACTTTTAATTTTATATAAAAAAATTTCCAAAAATAAGCATAAGAAAATATAAAAATAAATTACAAAAATAAACAAAAATAAAAATTAGTACAAACAAGTCAAGTGTGTGGATGATAGAAATTACAAGTGTAGAGAATGATAAATAATTTTTTTCCAGAAAAAAGTATAAAGAAAAACTAAAAAATTATTAAAAAAACAAAAATAAGAAAAAATGATAATAAATATGTAAAATATAAATTAATAAATATAATTAAATCTAACCTTTTATAATTATCTAGTAAAGTGACTTTACAATTAGCCGGTGAGATAACGGTTTGACTTCATATTTTTTTGCAAAAATAATTTTTTTTATTAAAATGAAGAACTTTTAATATTTAAATTAATAAACATGAGAAGAGATGATTATGTTAAGCAATATAGTAATGTGAGTAACATGAGAAAAATACGTGGAGAGGGGGTTGGACCGACCAGGGCTTTATGTTGTCTACTTATATAATTTTGAAGGAACTTGTGTAAAATAAAATCAGTTTTTTTTTTATTTTATGATTGTATTTATAAATCTTGATTATATTAATTTATTTCATGAAAAATAAAATTGTAACATAGAATAATTATTTTTCTCTGTAAGTAAGGGTTGAAATTATAAATGTTAAACTTGATTTTAATTGCAAGATTGTACGAGAAATTTTGATACAAATATTAATGAAACTAAATAAGAAATTGAACTAATCAAACACAATTAATAATTAATCCGGACAAGTTTTTAATCACCAAGTTGATTTACGAAGCCTGTCATAGACTTCCCAGTCAACACCAACTTTTTTTTTTTTTTATCAAACATTGAAAAACTGGTGTATTCAAAATAGTAAAGTCAACACAAAAGTATTACCTGGGTATTTCTTTATTAATCAAGAAATGTACTATTACCTAGTATAGTCTACAAAAATTAATTTCAAATGTCAGACTTTATTGTAAAATATACTTTATATGATTTTAAGATTATCTGGGAAAAAAATAACCCACAACTACTTGTATACAAAATAATTTATAAATACAATTTATCATAAAATAAAAAATATATATATAAATTATCAATATTACTGACATCATTTATTAATTTATTTAACCAGTCACCATGAGTTTAGTGATCAGAACATGAATGAGCAAACATGTTTAAAATAATTGTTCTTGTTACAAAACACAAGCATAAGATCTTGAACCTAAAATTTAAATTGATATAAGCTTAAGAAAAAAATTAAAAAAAATAATTAATTTTATATAATTTAGTTAAAAACTCAAACCAGCTCGTGATCTAATCAACCCGGATAAAATTCTATAAAAAAACACATCAATTTGTTTGTGCTAAAACCACATTGTTTTTATTTTTTAACTGCATCTAAGGTAGCAAAAACTGACTTACATGAACTGAGTATACATGTGACAAAATGGTTTCTCACCGAGTAGATTTTCTTGCCAAAGAAAAAAACAAGTAGTTTAGTTGGTGTACAGTAGTACTATTTACATGTATTTAGCTTTTGAATTTGAATTTCTTACATTCTAGGAAGAAGAACTACGAAGATTGTCCTGAGAAAAACAATAAACACGAAGGGTGGGAGAGGACAGGAGGTTGCAGTGTCTGCAAACTGCAGGTGTCAGCACCCTTGCAATAAACAGGTTGCTATGTATAAAGCTGCCCCGTGCTTCTTCTTTCTCGAGCTTAATCTGCTTTTGTCGCGTATGACTCCAAAGTAGTTTTCATCGTTGATATTATTCCGGGCTGGCTCCGGGTGTTAATCCGATGATATATGAACTTGATCTCAAACTATACCAGGTTTTATGTCTAAATAGGTGTTGGTTGATCTGATAATACTGGTAATAGGATTTGATTTTTTAGATTTTTATTCGAAATAATGTAGTTTTAATTTTGTTTTTTTTTTTAAATTCTTTAAATGATATCGTTTTAGATTAATATATTTTATCGTGAATCCTAACTCATGAATTTAGTTATTTTAAATTATAATTTTATTATATTTATTAAGTTTAGCCTTACAAGTTATTAGTTATTTTAAATTATAATTTTATTATATTTATTAATTTTAGCCTTACAAGTTTATTCATTGACTTGTTAATTAAAAATTTAGCTTCAATCGAGTAGATATTGAATCACCTAGAAAATAATGTAGTTAAACTTGAGTAATTCAGTTGGTTAATTCATGACTTGATGACTCGATGGATGAACAATAAAGGTGACCTCATCAAAATTCAAACAAGACTCAGTCAATATTTTTTAAAAAATTTTTATTCAAAGTGACATTGTTCTAGATATAAATTAGACATTAAAAAAACTTAATACACTTGAATCAACTAGCCAATTCAAGAAGTTTATCCAAAGTGATTAATATAATTGTTTCTCGTGATCTTATTTTACAGGGATAATATTTATTTTTTAAAATATTTATTATTTAAAAACATAATATTCTCAACCTTTTTTAGTAATTTTAGTTCGTCGAAGCATTAAACAAGAAGCTCGTGGTGTAATTAGGCTTGCGATAATAAATGATTTTGAATAATTGACAACTAGATGAAAATCTATCCTAAACATGGAGGTCAATGGAACACATCTAGAAATAAGAGGAGGTTTGATCTCGCCAAACTATAATAATAAATCATAATTACTATAATTTTTTATTTGATCGTTGAATTACACTCAAATTTTTATAGGAGTTTTTGAAAGTCATTCCTTTTAAAGTAGCACGGAATTGCTACTCCAACTGTTGAATCTTTAGATTTTAAAAATCTCTCACTAGAGCTTTGGTTTTGACAATTTTTGTAATATTTCTTGTTATTTTTATATTTCATATTTTTTTGATATGATTTTAAATTTTTATTTTATTTTCAATTAAGTTATTATTTCTGATCTATTTAATACTTTATAAATCTTTAAAAGAGAGGCAATTGAGAATTATTATATTTAAAAAAAAACTATAATCTTAAGTGTGATTTCTGCCGTCCCTTTTGCTCTTAAAAGTTTTTGTTATTTATTTATTTTGGCTGTCTTTTAGCTTCTCCCCAAATCTCCTTCACGACAAGAAATCTCAACAGTTAATACACGTTGTAAAAAATCTGAAACACCCTGCTAATCTCAAGAAAATAACACACCCTGACATAGCTAGGTGTCATAAAAAACTGTAACAATAGAGTAGTAGCCAGCAGCACCAGCGACTGCCCCGCCGGTTTCAGCCATCTGCTAGTACGGCCGGCGTGACACCAATCTGAGCCCATTACCTGCAGCAGAACTAGGTGGGACCCTATTCATGTACGGTGGTGGATTTTAATATAGAGTCTCAAAAAGTTGGGATTGATGTGATCTTACTAAAAGGTAAAATGTACTTTCTAGGGTTCAAGAAACACATGTATACCTTGCAGATTTTTCTATTCGATAATGAAATCGTCGTTATTTCCCTAACAATTGTTGTTTTCGATGCTGGGTATTACCCAGTGAAGCATTTGTTTTGTTTTCTCTACAAGGGCAGTGCAGGATTTGCAATCATTGAGTGAGAATCTAGATCCCTTTCTTTCTAACACCTATTTAACATGTGGATTAGCCAGAGTTCAAGTTCGAAAACAAATTGAACAAAAACATTCGTCAATACTACTTGGTTCTTCTGTAAGTAGTTGTTGTCCCTATGCCCTGAAGAAATGACTATGCATGCGTGGTTTCCAAGCAGCGGTGAAAGATATGGAAAGAGGAGACAAACAGTAGACCAAGGAATCAAGACTCGTGTTGGAACAAGCAACAACGACTGTGCCTGTGGCTGTGGCTGTTCTTGTGCTGTGGTGTATATTTAGATGTCTGGTGAGCATTTAGCAGGCTAGGGAATTGCGGGACCCAAACCAAAGTTGTTTTGGCAGAGAAATAAAGATGGAGTATTGATGACACCCATCATAGGACCCGTGATTGCTATCCGTACACTGTTCTGCTTTGTCAAGAAAGACTATCATTCTTTCCTTAGAAATTGATGTGAAGTTTGTGGCCAGTGCCCACCCATCATTC
>Ga0325401_1004798_pt1 | contig 12814 bp, 10 predicted proteins | sample PopdelMetagenome_FD_205666 | JGI IMG/M metagenome (GOLD analysis project Ga0325401, IMG submission 205666) | Populus deltoides microbial communities from Bellville, Georgia, United States - Xylem-PdKOR-R2 | ecosystem: Host-associated > Plants > Phyllosphere > Stem > Wood/Secondary xylem | place...
GCCTAGGCGAGGCAAGGCCCCGATGCCTCTATTAGCCTTAGGTGTTGGATTTCAATGAGGCGTCGCCTAGGCGGGCGCCTTGTGAGTGGGTGCAAGGCACTAAGGCTAGTGCCTGCTTGAAGCTCTTCCTTTTTTGTTGGATTTTTTAAAAATGATTTATGTTTGGACCTATTTCTCCTTTTTTTAAATTTACCACAAGAAACAACTTAGGGTTTTTTTTTTTGTAAAAAACAAAGATTATGGTAAAAAACCTAAGCTTCAAACCTAGGGTTTTTAGGAGTCACACCTAAGGGAGATTGAGTAACACAATCAAAAGCAAATTGCTGGAATTTTATTCATCAACTGTGGTCAAAATATTGGAAGATTACATGCTTATTTATAGAGTTTTAGCATTCCTAATCTAATAAGGACTTGGGATCCTAAACCTCCAACATAACTAGTCCCGGTGTTGTCAAGAGGTGCCGAGGCGCTCGCCTAGGCGAGGCAAGGCCCCGATGCCTCTATTAGCCTTAGGTGTTGGATTTCAATGAGGCGTCGCCTAGGCGGGCGCCTTGTGAGTGGGTGCAAGGCACTAAGGCTAGTGCCTGCTTGAAGCTCTTTCTTTTTTGTTGGATTTTTTTAAAATGATTTATGTTTTGACCTAATTCTCCATTTTTTTTTTAAATTTACCACAAGAAACAACTTAGGGTTTTTTTTTTTGTTTTTGTAAAAAACAAAGATTATGGTAAAAAAATCATTAAAGTGGGAGACAAACAGACAATGAAGGACACTTAGAAGAGAAACACCAACCACACTTTCTTTTTTCAACAGTGGGAGTCAAAGAACAACACATCTGTACACTTAATACTTAAATTTTTTCTAAACAAGTGCTATATAGTTTGAGAGATGAGGAGTTTGACTGTAATCATGAAATGGAGAATATGGAGGATTCAAGTGAAGGAGAGGAAAGCATGGATGAAGATGTTTTCGAAGATTAATGAATAATGATGATGATATTTAATTTTGCTTTTAATCTATTTGGTACTTTCTACTTTAAATTATCTTATTTTGTTTCAAGGGTGAAAAATATAACTTTATATGACTGTAATGGTAATTTATATTTTCTTTTGATTTTCTAATGATCTAATCTTAATTGGGAAGATACATATTTTAGATTTATATAATATAATATAATATATATTTTTTTAATTTATAGCATATCGCCTTCGTTCATTCGGGCATGCGCCTAGCGCCTTTTGCCTTTGACAACACTAACTAGTCCTATTTAGAAAAGGAAAACCTAATAATTTTAAGAGAACTAAAATACCAGACCTAGACAATTTTCCAGTAAATCTGGAAATTTACTGAAATAACCTTGTCCAGAAAAAGACAATTTCTGCTTTTGTTGTCCCCATCAAAATGATTCCAATTTGTTTCCAACTGCTGTACTGTTGAATTGAGGAATCTCTGTTATGTTTCATAGAACAAGACAAAAAGATGACTTAAATGTGCTATCATTCAGAAAAAAAAACAGCTTAATCTCATATGTGAGCTCATTGCTTGTTGATGGAATATTTTGAACTTGACTGTTGATGACTGCAATTTTGGGTCATGATGAGTTTGCAAAGTAGATCCATATGGTAGAATTTGTGTGCTTAGCTTGAGATATTTTTGCTTTCTCTGTATTTTGCATCAAGGCCTCTAGGCATTGTCTCAAGATTCCATGTATATCCTGTTAAAAAAAAATGTTTACCCTGTTAAAGAGATGAAATTACAGATGCCTTCATCTCTTTGCAGTCTCATATTCAAGTGCTGGAGTCTACGCAGGAGAACATAACTGCTCTGCTAATGGGTCTCGAGTATCTAATTAACATCTGTTATGTTGATGACACAGAGGTTTTTAAGGTGAAGTTATTTTCCTTCTCTTGCTCTCCTTCATCTTTCTCGATGTGTATGTGTGGGTGCACACGTGTACTGGTGTTGTAGTATGCATGTCTGTATATGTGAATTATTATATAATTCCAAGTCTGATAATATGACTAGTCTTGCTGCCTTGCACGCTTTATAGGTTTGCTTGGACTATTGGAACTCCTTGGTTTTGGAGCTTTTCGAGGCACGCCATAATTTGGACAACCCTGCAGTGGCTGTAAACATGATGGGACTGCAGGTAGAATGTATTTATTACCAGATGGTGGTTGGCAAGTGGTGTAATGTGGTGTTCAGCTATTGTGTCATTCTGCTGCATTGTGGTTCTCCTTTTACTAATTCTGACTTCTGTTTTTCGTTGCCTTACAATAACACATACCATTATCCCTTTGCATCTCTTGTGAAATACACCATATTTCAGACAACCCTGAAGTAGCTGTAAATTTTCTAGAAGTCTCTTTAATGGATCGATTTTTATATAGATACTATTGTCATGTTTTATTGATGTTTTTTTTTTTTCTTGTTTGTTGTGGAGGATATCCATTTTCAAAATGCCTTTTCCCATGTGGGATACCATCTTATCCCACATATTTTTCAGTAAATAAATGTGGGTAAATATCCAATAAGAAGTGTGACAATATTTTAGATGTTTGAAAATTTTCGTGCATTTTGTTTGATGTCTTGCACTCTGCTCATATTTGTAGACAATCTTATCTGCTTCATGTAGTTCATTGTTTTCTCATTTTACATATATAATGTGCAGATATTAGAAATTCTTGCATTTTCATCATTATGAATCGGTTACAAGTTTCTTGTTTAACACTTCCATTCTTCCATGGAGATTACTGATTCTAGACTATCAATTCTCGGAATCTGCAGATGCCTTTGCTACATGGCATGGTTGATGGTTTAGGGTCACAAATTCTGCAGAGGAGGCAGCTTTATGCTACTCCAATGTCCAAGTTGCGAATGCTTATGATCTGTCGTATGGCTAAACCTGAGGAGGTTTTGATAGTTGAAGATGAAAATGGTAATATTGTTCGTGAAACCATGAAGGATAATGATGTTCTTGTTCAATATAAGGTGATATATCGTTACTTGGCTGGTGCATTTATGTAATCATTTCTTATTGGCCTTTGAATATGGACATGGAGCATTTTTTTGAAATCAATTAGTGTATTTATGGCCTTGTGCTAGCTCAAATAGAGTGTTGATTAAAGTGTGTACTGGTGATTATTTTGAAATTTTGAAAAATGAAACTTTTATGTCCGTGATTGAACTGTGGATAATCAAGATATAGACTTGAGGTGCATAGGGCATGATTTGTGGGTGCAGATTCATTTTACATGCTGAAAAAGATCGGTTTATATATAATGTGCATAATTTGCCGTGGTACAAGATTTCAAAACATTTAACATTTGGTTGTTAGTCGTAATGCTTGCTTTAACAATGTCCAAGGCTAGGCCTATTCTGTTAATGGGCAGGATGTCAAATTTCAAACTGCTTTTCAGTATCAGTATGTTTTTGTTGTGGAGATCTTATGTTTTAGTATATATGCATTGGCCTTAATTCTCTGTTTTCGACTATTTTACGACACCAGTTTCTAAGGTTAATCAAAATGCAATTATGCAGATTATGAGGGAAACACTAATCTATTTGTCACATCTTGATCACGAGGATACTGAAAAGCAGGTAAGAGCTTGTCACTGAACTCATTGACTGTGGAATTTATTTTAGGAATACTGTCCATGCATCTTTCAGCTATTTTCTTTTTAGTTTAAAGCTTTAGATTCATAATGTGTGATTAATAAATGAATTGTTTACTTCTTAACCTCTCTTTTGTGAAGTACATCAAGATATTCAGATGAAAAAACGAGTATAGTGAATATAGTACATTAAGGTATCAGATGAAAGAACAAGCATATCTTTAGTGAATGTATATTGGTTTTTTATTTGCTTCTCTTCTATACGATGAAGTGTGGTATCTTAATATAGATGTTGCTGTCTTCCCTTTTTGGTGCCACACAGATGCTGAAGAAATTAAGTAAACAACTGAGTGGTGAAGATTGGAATTGGAACAATTTGAACACTTTATGCTGGGCAATTGGATCCATATCTGGTTCCATGATGGAAGAACAGGTAACTGCCTTTTCTGGATCAATGGAGGCTTAACTTGTTGAAATATCCTTACTGGAAATAGGAAAGTTTATCAATTTACACTTGGATCCTTTTGTAGTTGCATAATGCCTTCAAGACACTTAAGTTTTTGTATGAAATTTTGTAGCGTGTACAAATGGAAATTTTTTGTAGCATGACACATTGTTTTTAACCTGGACCTAATATAGAAGTGATGGAATTCTAGTTTCTTATTTGCTTATAACTCCTTGATGATGATATACCAGTGAAATGTCCGTGAATTTTGTTCTCATGATTCAAAAGAAAAAATTGTGTTCTCATTGTCTTGCCATATTGTAGGATCCTTCATTATAAATCATTTCATGACCTCTTAATTTCTTCCATGGATACGAATTGTTTGTTGTTCATTGCCTAATGTTTTGGGATCTCATATATATGAAAGAGTGTGTTCCATGCCCATATATTAAACAGTTGCAATTTATGACAACACTTGTTAGCATGTCACATCACCTGTTCTAATTTTAGTTTAGTACTAGTAAGCTTGCTGGTGATTGTCTTTTTGCTTTTCTAAGATTGTAGTTTCATCCTGGTTGTCAAATCTTTTTAATCTCTGCTTTGTTTTTTGCAACTGTTTCATACCTTTTCTCCCTGTTGCCACTTCCTGTTTGATATTATTTTTGGTTTACTTCCTAACAATTCAATGACAATTGGTCGAGCACAATCCTTTAATGATGTATTGTTATATAACCCATACATTTCAGATTTTGAAGATTTCTTAATTGGCTAATGCTTACTTGTTTGTTGCAATGATCGTATGTTCTTCAATAATGCATTAACACTTTTGACCATCTTTGTTCTGTTGCAGGAAAACAGATTTCTAGTGATGGTCATTCGTGATCTACTGAATTTATGTGAAATCACGAAAGGGAAAGATAACAAAGCTGTTATTGCAAGTAACATCATGTAAGAATTTATGATTGCAGAAGGTGTTCGAGAGCTTCTTTCATGGAGTTATACGTCTTCAATTCTTTTTGTACCTCATAGTTATCACCACTTTCTGATGTTTCTCCAGCACACAATTTTTTTTAAAAAAGAAAAAAATAGGGAGAGAGACAGGTAGAACTTTTCTACGGACTGTATTTCAATTTGACTACACGCTTGTTCCTTGACAAGGGTTGTACCCACTGAGATTGGTAGCTGTAGAAGCATAAAGTAAATTTGTCAGGGATGTGGTTGTATAAGTACACAAATTTCATATCTGTTTGTTTCAAACTTACTGGCTCTGATTGCAGGTATGTTGTTGGTCAGTACCCAAGATTTCTCAGAGCTCACTGGAAGTTCTTGAAAACTGTTGTCAATAAATTGTTTGAATTTATGCATGAAACTCATCCTGGAGTGCAGGTGATTTTGTTTTCTCTATAATCTATATACTATTGTCTAGACAGGCTACATATACTGTAGACTATCTTATCATTTTTGTGTCACATGTATCAGTTTTACATAAACCCCTTTGAGTGATTGGAGGACTAGCAATTATGTGTTATAGTGTGGTGTTGCATTTGTTATATTTTCTTGTATAGCTTCACTGTAACTTGCATCTCGAAATTTTCCAGGACATGGCCTGTGACACATTCTTGAAAATTGTACAGAAATGCAAGCGGAAATTTGTTATTGTACAGGTGACTTCTATTTTTCCACTGGCACTTTGCCTTTGGGTTGTAATTGCAATGCATCAAAAATTCATTGATAAGCTGCTTCTCTGGTTTTCAGGTTGGAGAAAGTGAGCCGTTTGTATCTGAACTTCTAGCAGGCCTACCAACGACTGTTGCTGATCTTGAGCCACATCAGATTCATACATTTTATGAATCTGTATGCATCTATATGTTTTGAGGACTAACATATTGACACTACAAATGTGTGAAGTTTGTGACCTTTGCTTTTGTTCTTTTTTCACCAGGTTGGCCATATGATTCAAGCAGAATCTGATCCACAGAAGAGAGATGAATACCTGCAGAGGTTGATGGATCTTCCTAACCAGGTTTGTTTGAGCGGGGGGGGGGGCCCCCCCCCCCCCCCCCTCTTCAATTCTGTGAAAGAAATCTACACAGGATAAAAATAGCTTAAGGTATAATTTTATATAGAAAAAAAGGTCTCAATGTTTTTCTATATTTTCACCATGTAACGAATAATGATGGGCCCTATATATACATTAATGAACCCCTCACTAAAATATGAAAGTTCCTTGTTCAGTTACAATCCAACTTTTTTTCCTGTGTTTACTTAGTTTGATTGCAATTCTTTTCCATTTAAAATCTTGCCACAAAAATCTCCAAATCCAAGCCAGTATTTGACAAACATTTAAATAATCAAATCAAATTAAATTGGCATATGATTTTTTCGAAGATCAATTACCATCTGACAGTTTGAAAACTGCTCCCTTTTTTATGAGAAATCATTATGTTCGATTTGTAAGTATTTTGAAGTGATGGTTTTTGTTGGAGAATAGATTCCTTTACCAGACATATTTTAGGACCGAACAAAATGGATGCCTGGAAACTGTCAGATAGGAGTATTGCTTCAGTTTACTTGCCAACCGTGAGAGCTATTCAGGATCAGTTTCATTTTAGTATTTTTATTCTTGTTTGTAAGAGCTAAGAGGCTAATAAGATTGCATTGTTTTCCAGAAATGGGCTGAAATTATCGGGCAGGCACGTCAAAGTGTAGATTTTCTAAAGGATCAAGATGTGATCAGAACTGTCCTTAATATAATGCAGGTATGGCTTTTTTTTTTTTTTTATTATTCACTATGAGGATCCAAATTGTGTTTGTAAGGGATTTGACAAAGGATATTGTTTTAAATGACCTTGGTGATTCTCCTTTAGTCATAGTTTGGTAACTTGATGTACTTGCAATTACCTTCTCAATGTAGGCTTTTACTACCCATTGTTTTAAAACAAGGTTGAAATTTAGGGATGGGACAGGTCAAATTGGGGTGGGTTTTTTATGTACTTGCCCTCGACATGGTGTACCCATAATCATCACCCACCCTCGATGTACATTTGGTCATTTTGGGTGAATGACTTTATATAATTAGCATAGTTATAAAACCCAAATCAGCTTGACAAGTCGACCTGGGACTTGGCCAACCCGGGGCCTAAACTAGTCCAGGTTGAAGAAAAAAACCAGCTGACCTAGTCAAAAACCCAGGTTGACCCCTGACATAGTCAAAACCAGGCCTTCAACCTGTGAATTGTTTTGGTCAAAACAACATTGTTTTAATCCTTTTGTTTTTGAGGTCGACCCCGGGTTGGGTTTAATAATTATGATAATTAGTTGTATACCGATTGGATACCCGACTTTGATTTTTTTAATTCTTAAAGTACATTTTTCACTCTTGAAATTTTATTTAACACTACCAAATCACATCTTTATAAATTAGTCTGAAAAATCTTACATGCTCAATTTTTCGAAGTCACATTTAAAATATTAATAGTAGATGTGATTTGAAAATACATAATTATGTCATTAAACATCACCAATGATCTATATGAATTAGTATGGTCATATGGATATATGAATCATGGAAGATCTCTTGTCTTGAGAAATCATGTATATGATAAGAAGATATCACATATCATGCCTAGGTGAAACTGGGTTGGGTTTTCACTTGGCTTTCTTTGGCTCTGGTCAAACTTGTTAAAAACCCAACCTAACCAGGTAACCTTGTGACGCCAAATACGTAGTGGGTTGGGTGAAATTGCCATCCCTAGGTTAATTTTCTACTGTCTTAAATGATCTTGTTAGGTGTCTCACTTGTTAATTTTATTGCTATGTCATGATCTAATGCCATTGACTCAACTCATTGTTGGTTTGCAGACCAATACAAGTGTTGCAAGTGCCCTTGGGACATACTTTTTATCCCAAATTTCTCTTATCTTTTTGGACATGCTTAACGTATACAGGTGTGCTTTTCACTGTTTTCTTGAATGCTATTTTAGAAACAGCTTTGAGCTTGCCAGAGATATTTTGCTTGCTCTTATTAGCTAATTCATTTCTCTTGATTTCAAATTTTATTGGCAGAATGTATAGTGAGCTTATATCAAGCAGTATTGCAGAAGGAGGGCCTTATGCATCTAAAACATCTTATGTGAAACTTTTGCGGTGAGTCATCGTTTGGGTTTTGTTTCAGATGTAATGGACATTTAAAATTTATTTGGTTTTTAATGTGCTACCAAACAGATCTGTTAAGAGGGAGACACTTAAGCTCATTGAGACATTTTTGGACAAGGCCGAAGACCAGACACAAATTGGGAAGCAGTTCGTGCCCCCAATGATGGATCCTGTTCTTGGTGATTATGCTAGGAATTTGCCTGATGCTAGAGAATCAGAAGTTTTGTCACTTTTTGCAACAATTATAAACAAGTATGTTGCACTTTCTTAGTATTCTTTGCTTGCAATGTAATGATTTGGTGTAAGATCAGATCAGTAGTTCTTGAATCTTAGTGTTTACATCTGAACATTCTGCTCCTTGTAGCACGATAGATTTTATTCATCTTCAAGAGAATTTTCTTACTGCTAGCTCCTGTGGTTCTTGTTAATTTAATTGGATGAGTAGATGGGTTGAAAGATAGTGTGAGGGTTGGACTAATTAATATCAACTTAACTAAATGTTGATCTCAAACATCTAGTCGGTAGTGTCATTGGTGGAAGGTGACAGTTAGATTCTCTATTTGTGAAATTGCAAATGCACATGCATTTATACTTGACCAAATGGATAGAGTAAGAGTTGCCTTTGTTGCAGACTTGCATCTGTGTTATATGCTGTTAAACATCGCTGCTCTTTAAGGCATTGCTAGTTTTATATTTTTTACTTATGAGTCTGAGCCAAACCCAACTAATTTGGGATTGAGGCTTTGCTGCTGCTGCATCAGTCTTAGATCTTCACACTCTCTGCTGTGCTGGCAGCTTGGAGGCAATATAGAGCACTGCAAAATGCTCTGTTCCCTGTTAGTTTCTTGCTGTCAGATATCTCTTTCTGATGTTTTCCTTTTCTGGACAAAGGTACAAAGCTGCAATGATAGAAGATGTACCTAGAATATTTGAAGCTGTTTTCCAGTGTACGTTGGAGGTAAGTACGAGGACTGTAAATCTTTGTGCATGTTTATGTGGCTTCTATATGTTGAAATTTTCTGTCAATGCATCATCTTTCATTTCATTACATCTTGCAACAGCAGTTGAGGACTGATTTTCTGCAACTCTGTCTTAATGTTTAAAAGGAATTTGTGAAATGGACAGAAATAATGTAGTTGATGGAACAATGAAACCGGTAGACTATTGTGTGTGCATGGAATGCAAAATTCTAGAGTGTGCGCTTATTGTGTTTCAATAGTTGTTTAAAAGCATCCAAAACTAATAGATCCTTGTATAGTATCAGTCTATCCAACAATTTTCTCTTCTATTTATGATTTGCTCTTTTAGCTTCCTTATGCACTAGGAAATCTTTTCCTTATTAGCCTTCCGATCTGAGCTCCTATCTCTCTTTCGGAGAATAACCAATCCTGTCCATCACTCATTGAGTGGCTACATCGTGGCGAAGCTCATTCCCCGGAGAATCATACATGTTCTGAATCAATCCCCTTCCCAAATGTAAGAGCATCGATTCAATAAGATTGTGTGTGTGTATATATATATATCCATTGGAAAGTCAGTAGAGCAACATTACACTGATATTTGGTTAGGAGTTCAGACCCTGTCATTGTATAATCCACTTCCAGTTAGTGGCAAAATTCTCACATGATGCTTTTTTTTTCTGTTTTTTCTTTTTGGAGATTAGTTATGCCTACGCTATGCTTATATCTTAGGAGGATGCCATGCTATCATCAAATATTGCTTATAGGAATGCTATCTTGCACATCTTAGCACTTCTGCACAAATTATCTCCCACTCTTGATATCTGGCCAGAAAAGGTGCATTGGTTCATGTTGGTGTTAAATATTGCATAGCATAGCATATGCCATTGAAGATCAATATATATATGAGCGTATAAGATCAAGGCTGAAATTTTTTTTTAACTGTGTATTAGAAGTTGTGCAGCTGAGATGAGTAGTTCTGTGCTGCAGATGATAACCAAAAATTTTGAAGATTATCCAGAACATCGCCTTAAGTTCTTCTCATTACTCCGTGCCATTGCTACACATTGTTTCCCTGCCTTGATTCGTTTGTCAAGTGAGGTTTGTGTTTGAAGTTATTTTGTTTCTTCTATCAATCCTAATGTGTTGCTCGGTTCTACTTGCAATGATTCATTAGATTGGTTTTGCTATGTGATCTTAGAAGAGTACAGTTTTCTTTGATTAAAATACGTTAGAAAAGTGGAAAAAATTGAAGGAATGGACCGCTAAGTTCGATTATATTAGTCAGAAAAGGCTAAGCTTGAGGAGCAACCTTTTTACACCTTGGGATAAATGCTATTTTTTAAAAATATTATTATTTTAAAATTGTCAATTATAAAGCTTCCATTGAATCGAAATCTTTTGTTTCATGTTATTCAATATCAGCAACTGAAGCTAGTGATGGATTCAATCATATGGGCATTCCGTCATACTGAGAGGAACATAGCTGAGACTGGTCTAAACCTATTGGTGGAGATGCTGAAGAACTTTCAGGTGCATTTCCCCCCTGCATTCTTGTTTTATCAATATCATGCTGTGTGGGATGCTTTGTTTACTCTTCTGTGTAATTTGACAGGCTTCCGAGTTCTGTAATCAGTTCTACAGGTCATACTTTTTGACAATTGAGCAGGAAATATTTGCTGTCTTGACAGATACATTTCACAAACCTGGTTTTAAGTTGCATGTCTTGGTGCTGCAACACTTGTTTTGCTTGGTATGTGCCTTGCTCTTATCTTTTCCTAGTTTGAGGCATGACCAACTATGGTTAATGAGGATGCCACCTTTCAGGTCGAGAGTGGTGCTTTGACAGAGCCTCTGTGGGATGCTGCAACAATCTCTTATTCATACCCAAATAATGCTATGTTTGTTCGTGAGTATACCATTAAACTTCTGGGTACATCATTCCCAAACATGACTGCATCAGAGGTGAGATCATTTATTTATATTTTTTTCTGTTACTTTATTATGGTCTTTATTCCAAAGCCATCTATTGGATATCACTAATATGAAGACACTTTCAGGTCACTCAATTTGTTAATGGACTATTTGAGTCAAGAAACGACCTGTCTGCATTTAAGAATCACATCCGAGACTTTCTCGTGCAATCAAAGGAATTCTCCGCTCAGGTAGCTCTTTGAATTGCCAACCATTTACTTAAACTGTCTCCTTTCTTCCTCGTTCCCACAAATTAGTGAATGGTATAAAAGATGCTAAATACTTGTGGGCACACAAGTGAAGGTCACACTTGTCTTTTACAGACCTTCTGGACGTCCACAATTATATGGTTTTTTAGGGGTGGCAAAAGCTAATGGGTTGGATAAGGGTTATCCATAGAATCCCTTTTTTTTTTTAAGAAAAAAGGAACTTTTTGCAGACATCCATCCTAGTTTCTGAGATTTTTTTTAGTTCCAAAATAAAATGTTTTTCTCATAAATTAATCCTTTGGTAGTTTTTTTTCTTCTACCTGCTTCATAGCAAATACACTTTCGTCCTTGAATGAATGATATTATTATTATTATTATTTTGCAATTAAAGTCCCTACAAGTCAAATAATAAAATGGGTAAAAAATAGATTAAACAATTTAGTTAAAAAATAAATGGGTAAAAACATTACCCATCCCCATCAATTTCTCACCACTATGGTTGAGATAGCAAGTGCAAACTGAATGCTTGGTTTTTTGTACAGGATAATAAAGATCTCTACGCTGAAGAGGCTGCTGCTCAGAGGGAAAGAGAGCGACAAAGAATGCTTTCCATTCCAGGGCTTATTGCCCCTAATGAAATACAAGATGAGATGTTAGATTCATAGAACGCAATTTTTGCAGCAAAAGCTAACTTTATGAAATATAACTCAGGGAGTTGATGTGGGCATCGGATATGAGCAGATGCAACATTTTCCCCTTGATTCCCCAAAGTTTTCTTGTTTCGAACCAGTTGGATCATGAAGGTGGCTTGGTGTGGGGGTTAGGCTGCTGGCTTTACTGCCTTGACTGGTTGGGCTAGGTTTAGAGTATTTAGGGATTGATGTAGGATCATTTGTACGGTTTGTTGGATCCAGCTTAAGACGGTATTCACATGGACGGATGGGATCAAACTGTTTAAATGACACATTTTGCGTTGTTGATTGATTCATCGTAGTGCATACTAATGTTGGCGAGTTGTGCAGGAATTGTTTCCTTTCGAATGCTGTTCTCTAGTTTAGCGGTTTTTGTTTGGTTGTTTAGTTCCGTGCTTAGTCAAATATATTGTGATTTTGTTTTAAAAAATGGCTTCTTATTTACTCGATTTCCATATGCAAAATGTTGTGATAACTTAACGTTAAACATTTCATGCTTTAGAAACACGATAACTTAACATATCGTGCTTCATGTCGTGAAATTTAGACCTTTTTCATACTAAAGAACACATCAGACATGATAGCTTTATCTCTCTCAAAACCAAAATTCTCGGCTTTTATCTCTTTGAAAACCCCTCTAATCACTTGTTTATTTTGCCGTTAAAATATTCAAAAATTATAAAACATGGGTTGAAAACATATAAGATGAAATAAAACTTCATTACAAGTACAAAATATCATATTATAAAACATGGGTTGAAACATAAAA
>Ga0325401_1004800_pt1 | contig 12813 bp, 10 predicted proteins | sample PopdelMetagenome_FD_205666 | JGI IMG/M metagenome (GOLD analysis project Ga0325401, IMG submission 205666) | Populus deltoides microbial communities from Bellville, Georgia, United States - Xylem-PdKOR-R2 | ecosystem: Host-associated > Plants > Phyllosphere > Stem > Wood/Secondary xylem | place...
TGGTGAAGAGCTCGTATGTCATTCTCTAACTGATACTGTTTTGCAAAATTTGATTGCGTGAATAACCTTTACAGATGATCCCAAACCTCTTTTGTTATCTCATACTTTGCCAACTGCGTACCTATCGAATGCTCAACAGAATTGTTGATCCAAGTAATGATCTTTGCATTATTTGCTTCCCATGTATCTATCAAAGCAGCATCCCCCTCCTCAATATTCTTAGGTAACATATAAGCTCCACTAATATACCCCCGCATCTTCTTACCCTTAAGAAAATTTCTCATTACATAGCTCCAAACGAATAGTTCTTCCCATCCAACCTCACACTCACAGACTAAAGCGAATCATCTCTTTCGGCAGCCATAATCAACAATCACAGAGAACCAGAATACAAAAGCAACGGAAAACAAAATACCGAATTGCAGAAACTGAACAGAAATTGCAGAAACTAAACAAATATCTTCTCAAACTTATATGACTAATTCAAAACACAAAACAAATTTGCAAAAACTAAACGCAAATACCAAATTACAAAAGCTGAAGGGAAGACGAAATACCAAAATAATTGCAGAAATTGACAAAATACCAAATTTTGCAGAAGCGGAAGACAAAATCTCACTCCAAAAAATTTGGATCCGCAAAGTTGTGTTCGGGATTAACTTTCGTTCCATAAAACCAGCTCTGATACCATGTTAAAATAGTTGAGATCAAATACAAAAAGGAGGCTAGAATTCTGAATAATCTGTATATTATGAATGCATAGACTTAACCTAAATACAAATAAAGTATATATAGGTTAAACTGAAAGTACTATTCTACCCTTAATAAATAAGACTACATAAATATTATTTAACAATAGTTACTCTACTCCTCTTTCTTTAACAATGATATATATTTATCCCAGTACTCCTATGATCATGATCTTATAAGCTAAAATTCTACTTTTGCTGACTTTGCCTCTGTTTTTTTATGTATTTCTTGCTAAAAAAAACAAGTTTTGTTATGCTTATATTATTATTATTATTAGTAGTAGTAGTAGTAGTAGTACCTCCAAAGACACTGAACACACACGACATTTTGAAACCCTGTGGCTGTAGCGTCGCGCGGGCAGCAGGCTAGTTCTGTATTATCCAATTAAAAAATATTATAATCATATCACACCATTATTTTATCTGAAAGGATCTTTACCGTATAATGTTAAAGTAAAAATTAATTTTTTTTAATAATAACTACAATTATGTGTAAAGACATAAATATTTTAATAATTAAAATCTATAATAGATAAAAAGAAGGCTTTGTGTTTTATTTCAGTCCCATTTTAGTGATCTACTAGTATACATATTTCTTTCTGGACAAATCATTTTTTTAATATAATAAAAAGCATTTAGGTGGTATTATTATTAAAGCCAATCCAACAAGCAATTTTAGATCTAACTCTTTACTTTCTTGGGATTTAAAATTAAATTGTTAGAGAATTGTTTCAATGTTAACTAGTCCAAAAACAACCTGATCAATGAGTGAAAAAATCAAGGATAAAATTGAGAAAAAAATAATAAAATTAACAAGACAACCTTTCAACTCAACTGCTACCTAACTCAAATTTAAAATTAAATTATATTGGAGTTTCTTTGATATGAGCTAAATAATTTGGCTTTTCAAAAACAATCCGACTAACCAGTAATAAGAGTTTGAGAATAAAATTAATATAACAAAAAAAAAAATATTTAGACTCGAATCCTATTTCTGTCTAGGTTTAATTATAAATTATATACAGGAGTTGACTTATGCTTTAGTTAATTTTATTGATTTAAATGCATACTAGATGAAGATTAAAAAAATAAAAATAAAAAATAAACAATCATAAAGTAATAAAGTGATCAGAGTATTGATTGCTAAGATTTACATTAACCATCATTGTCTAACCCTGGAGATCTTCCCATTTTGAAGAAGATCTTCCAAACCCTCCATTGAATTTCTTTTGCACGACCCCAAGAGATTACAGTCTAATCAAGATATTTTCCCCACCCAAAAACAAAAAATCAAAGCAAAATTTGAGAACCTCTAATGGAATCCACCTAGAAGAAGTAGTGATTGACATGATCAAGACCATTCGTATGTCATCATACGCCAATGAACCACTCCCATGACTAAATCGTACAGGAAATCCTCCTTTCTTCCTGGTTTTTTACGTGCTCTCTTCTTGGTTACTTTGGTGTCCTTTGGCTCCACAACCAAGCAATTAGGTTTGTGGATTTTGCGTCAATCGTGTGTGTGTGTGTGTGTGTCTATGGGAAAGCTAAAGCACTAATTGGAGTCAAACAATCTTGTCTTTGACGACAACGTGACGCTAAAAAAAGATTTACGTAATCCAACGGCTATTAATGAATACACCCTACCTAGCTACCTCGATACTATGCATCCACCACGTCCCTTGATACCACCCATCAAATCATCAGGTTCTGTGCAAACCTGTACTGTTTTTCTTCTACTTACGATTATGTCCTCCCCCTCTTTTTCTTTCACAATTTGTAGAATTCGGTGTAACAAGTAGGGGTGAGAAAAAAATTGATAAACTTATTAAATTGAAAAAAATTAAATCATGAAAAAACTGATTCATTAATTAGAATATTTAAAAAATATTTAATTCGGTATGATCTTGATTTTATAAGTTTAAAATTGAAAAATTCAACCGAACCTAACCGGTTTAGTTAAAAATAAATCAAACTAAAAAAACCTAACCGAAACCAATCCCATTAAAAAGTTCAAAAAATAATATAACTTTTTATTTTTAATATAAAATAATCAAACCGAACCAAAACCGGTCGGTTTAAATTGATTTTGATTTTATTTTTTATATTTTATAAATTTTTGATTTGGTTGTTTTTATAAATAAAAACCGAATCAAATAAAAAATGATCGCACTTATTCAAAAGAAATCATCATGTATTTTTTTTAGTTTAAAGGGAATTAAAATTGATGATTTTCTAAATATATTTTATATAATATATAGTTTTGATATACTATATCAATATTATGCTCAAATATATTATATTAATAAATACTTTCAAATACAATATTAAACTAGCATAAATGCATAGTTATAGCTGAAAGCAGCAAAATATCGTATAATATTTATACCATAGATATAAAACATGGTTTAGCTTTACAGAACAATTTGATGGCTCATTAATTCGAAAGTTAATTATATTTAAGTTTTATTTTGAATTGAGATTTTTATTAAAATAATATTGTTTTATTTTTTTAAAAATAAAAATATCTCATTTTAATAAAAAATAATTAAGTTAAATTATTGATAAGTAACCTCCCCACCCGAATCTTACCGTGTCTTAATTTTATAACTATGATTTACCCCCGCAAATGTATCTATAAAACAGAGACCTCCCAACAAACTATAGGGTTATTTCTGACATTTGAAATGACTCAAATGAGGATATCCCTCCTGCCAAGGAAGGGCAAGCCTGTAACTATGACGGATTACGGTCCATCAAATTTGACAAGCGTATCTCTTTAAATCCTTAAATAAATAAATAAACAATAGTTAATAATTTAATAATTTTATTTTTTTAATATGCGATCTCTTCAATAAATAATTATTTTATTTTTGCCTCGTTTATATAAACCCCTCCCAGGCTCCTTCGCCGTAAGGCTTGTTTTACTCCACCATGAATAACCAAAAATTACTCCCCATCCCGTTCTTCCCTAAACCCGAAACATATCATTTATCGGAAATGTTTAGGCTCTCAACTGAAAATTCATCATTTTGTGGATCTCTTTTACAACCCCAAAATTCATTTTCATCACCATTTACCTCTAATCACTACGACCCCACAGCTTACTTTCCTGTTTCGACTGATATTTCGGCTATTGTTTCCCTCCCCGGTATTATCAAGAAACCACCCGAAACACCACCTGTTCTTGATGGAATTGGTGCTGTTGTTGGCCAAGAAGTCCTTTTTGGGACGACCAATACCAAGAATTCAGAAACATCGGATTTTGCTTCGATTTCTAAGCGTACCGGGTCAAAAGAAAGAAAACACGAAAGGGGGGCTAAGAGAAACTGTGTTAATAATGGGGTTCCAGTGCAAAGGACCTATAGAGGGGTTAGAAAGAGGCCATGGGGGAGGTGGTCAGCTGAGATAAGAGACCGTATAGGGCGGTGCCGCCACTGGCTTGGAACATTCGACACCGCGGAGGAGGCAGCGCGTGCATATGACGCTGCTGCTAGAAGACTTAGAGGTGCAAAAGCAAGAACTAACTTTGAAATTCCTCCTGTCTTGCCTCCCATATCTTCTTCTCCTTCTCCCCCAAATGCATGCTCAAGTTCAAGTTTAAACAATGCAGAAGTGAAGAGGAGAGCTAATAATTCTAACAACAAATTGATTGGTAATGGTGGTAGAAAGTGTGCAGTTGTTACTTCCGTGGCACATTTGTTTAGTAATTTTGAGGGGAAAGGAACTAGTGGCAGCGGCAATGTGGAGCTGGATTTGAAGTTGGCGACAGGGTTTGGTGGTCATCATGGTGGCAACAAGAGTGCTGCTAGTGCTCCTCCATCTATGGTGGTTTAGTGTTTTTCAGTACTTAATTAGTGGTATCAAGTATGATATTTCTTTTTGGTGTATATTATGGTGCGTATTTATATTATTTTGGATTACCGTTGTATCTAGGTAGTTTCTCGTTCATGAGCTGATGTTGTTGCGTGTGCAAGAAGGGCTGGTAATAGCTATAGCTGGCTAGTTAAAGCACTTTCTTAGAAGATGATTGTTGCCCATGAGTGTCAAGAAGACGATGAATATAGAAACTGACAGTGCTATTTAGTAAATCATGTCCCCCCCCCCCCCCTCTCTCTCTCTCTCTCTCTAATGGCTTGATGTTTTTTGAGTCTTCCAATGCTTGCATGGCGGAGTACTGTGCAAAACTTGCAATTTTTTTTTGCTTGTAGATGAGGGAAAATATTACAAAATTCACTGGTTTAAGACGTAGTGTGCGGTACATGTTCAAAAGATTCAAGTTAAGTTTTCAATTTCCATAGCTTGCCTTGAAGTAAACGGAGAAGTATAAGCCATTAATTGATCAAGTAGAGTCTAATAGACCTTGCATCTAGTACAGCTAGTCTCTATATATTAGGTTATTTTTCGATACTATTTTTTTAATTAACATGTTTTTATTATAATTTTAATAGTAACTGGTTAATTAATTAATATTATATTTTTGTATGAGTTTCACTTAAAAAGTTTTTTTAAAAATATTTAATTATAAAAAAATAAAAATTTATAATTTTGTTAAAATCTATTTTTTCGAACCTAGTCAAATGTTATCACAATTTTAACACATTAAGGTTGTGATTTGAAATGTGTTTTTTTTTTCTTATCAAATATTTGATTTTTTGGTTAAATCTCTATATTCTACTAAAAATTTTGGGTTTTTTTAATTAAATTAGCATAAACTAAAAAAAATAGAGGGAATAAAACAAGATTTGGCGCAAAATATTATAGTTTAATTTTGTTACACTTTTCTTTGCTGTTACCGTTTTACCACTTCAACCTTTGTTTTTTAACCAAGGTAAATATCAACCTTTATTGTAGTTTTATAGCCAAGGCAAATATAATATATTGCTATTAATTATTTTTATTTGGTTTGGTGAAGTTGAAGTTAATTATGAATTAATTATTTTAATTAATTATATATTGTGTTTAATTTATATTAAGTTGTCAAATTAGTTTAATTTATATTAAGTTGTCAAATTAAAAATGATATATTGTTAGAATTGACTAATAATATAGTTAAATACGGATATGTATTCTTGCAATAGAGCATAAATGCGGCTGAATTATCACGAATTATATGTTTCATTGAATTGTTGATAGGTTGATGAATATAGTATTTTCTTTGAATTATATTAATGTGTTTGATTTAAAGTAATTGAGCATGAAAATATCAATTGATAATATATCATGAATTATATTTAATTTTTTGTTAAGTTTGCTTTAACATTAAATTTTAAAAATTTGATTGAATTTTGCCATTTAAAATTGAGGTAATGCATTTTAGGCAAAATTACATTGAATTCACTAGAATCTTTTTTTTTAATATCCAATAACATATTTATGTTATGTTATTACAGTGACATTATTGTTTTAGAAGTGAACAATTGCATCACATACAATAATAGGAGTAGTTTGTTGTTAACTGGTAATTTAACCATGTTATATGTAGAAATAAAAGAAACTATTTGGAATGAACTTGAGTGGAATTATATTGATATTGATATTGAAATAACTTGTAGATATCAAATTGATAAACAACAATCTTATCCTGTACCGATTGCGTATGATGATAGTTTTAAGAAAATGATTGATTCTTTTATTCAAATTGATTTGAACATAATAATATTATATGTGAGTAGTTAATCAAAATCTGTGTATCTCTCAACTTTTATTGGTCCTTCAAATTTAGTTGGTAGGGGTAGAAATAGTTTTGGATGATTTGCTACAAAAGATAAATAATATTATGTTTGACTCCAAGAAAGGATAGGGTGGTGGTATTTGGGTGGGGGAGATCATAAAACATCATATTTATTTGAGATAGCAAAGTTAAAAGGGTCATACACATGTGTTTCGATTTTTGTCCAAAAAAATCACCATTAACTTGATGCAAATTTTATTACTAGTGTTATATCAATCCTTGTAATGAATAATATTTCAAAAACAATTTATACGGGATGAAATAAATTGCATTATAAGTATAAAATATCATATGCAAAGTATAGATTGTAAAACAGAAGGTGATTAAATATCTTTTTAGTTCACATGGGGAATCTTTTGAAAAATTGCCCAGATTGTTGGTGGCAATAAAGGAATCAAATCTTGAAATAGTTGTTGATTAGACTCACAAAGAAAATCTTAATAATATAGTGGTTTTTTGGTCATTTAGACCTTGTATTGAAAATTTCAAATATTATAGACCATTTATCAGTGTTGATAAAACACATTTATATAAGTGATATAATGAGAATTTATTGATTATAATTGCTTTTGATGCAAATAATAGGATATTTTTGTTAGCTTTTGCAATTTTTGATGAAGAAAAAATAACAATTGAAGATGACTTTTTCTTTGCTTACAAAAATACATTACTAGTGGTAAAACTTATGTATATATAATATTAGATAGACATGCAGGTATCAAAGATGGTTTATGCGAGCAATCATTTGAATTAGCACCCTTTAATTTTGAATTAAAAGAAGGGTATATGTCTTAAGTAGATTGAGGACATATTTTTGACAGCACCAAATGATGGTGACGAGGAGGTCTTACGAAGATATAAAATCAATTATGATTGAAATGTATTGATTATTTGTTATGATTGCGTTAATTATTATGATGATCTTAATTTGTTTGTAAATATGCTAGAGCATAAATACTTCATCAATTTGGCAATTTATTATTCATTGATCTTATAAGGAGATATGTTCCTTTACTTTATCTTACGCTCCTAGAAAATTTTGATATTATCCTCACATATTTTTGGGGATCTGCTGTATTGACATCCTTGTACAGACATCTATATCTTATACGCGTGAAAAAAACTAAACTGGTCAGGGGATGTTTGCTACTTCAACAAGTATGGATTAAAAAAAAAAATCTAAATAACTATTTAGATTTGAATGTTTAATGCACAACAAAATTAACAAAACATTTTTATTTAGTAAAAATTATGGTTGTAGGAACATCTCCATGTGGGTAGGCCCCGATACTGAGATTGCCGAATATGACAATCCAAACTATAAGGGTTACATTTCATCTTCCACTAGGATGCAAGTATTGCGATGTTATTTTTGCAATTATGTACATTTAGATTGTGTTCTTGAAAGTTTGAAAAATGCAATTAAACTGCCATGTTTTTAATGTTAGGTGGTGTGCTGGACAAGTTCTTAAAAATAATTCAGCATGTGTGCTTGTATTTTATCAGAGCGAGCTTGATAAGCAACATGCTATTTTTAAAACTATTTTTTAAATAAAATAATTAACTACACCGTATTATTGTTGTTTGATATTTATTTAACTTATAATCTACAAGTCATGTGGACGCCTTACTCGGAAGAAAGATTAATTGTTGCTCCAACTGGCTACATTAGCGGGATGATTATATGAACAATAGTGGTCTTGCTAATATGTTTTGAGATAGTTGAGTTATATTGTCCGGATCAGATAATGTGACAATTCAGTTACAAATATTAATATTTGTGATGCTTTGCATGTCATTACCCATAGGGGTAAGAATAATGATTACGACTGGTTAGGTTAGCAAAATACTTATGCATCATAGTGAGATACATGGAGGAATGAGATATTTACTGAGATGCATCCTGTGATTACTGACGAGTAGTATATTTTTTTCATACATGAGTATAAACGCAGATGGTCATTACTTCGGATCACAAGCAGGTTTCTCCACCTGGATATATGTAATACGAGCAACATGCCCAACAGATTTAACATCACATAAGTAATAAAGTTTTTTTATGATTAATATATGTTAACCGTTGAGTTTGATGTATTTATCTTTTAATTTAACATTAATATTTTATTAATGTTAGGTTGACTTCTTGTTACGGGAGGGTCGAAAGGCCACATCTTATCTTTGTAGTACTGACGAAGAAAGCAAAGTTCACACCGTAGCGTCTCAATGGTTAAATGTTTGTCGCACTAGACTTAAAACCTTTGAAGAGATGCTAACTCTTGATGATGTCGTGCCACTGATATGCTCGGATCATCCAGTAGAGAATGTAGATGTAATAGATAGATAAATGAGTTATCTTTATATATTTTGGAATTACTTGAATATTGTATTATTGAATTATTTTTTATTCATTTTTAATGTATATGTTTTTTTTTTTTTGCATTCCTAAGACTACTTGTGATTATGAATACAGGAATATGTTGAGTTTAGTTATACTTGATTGATTAGGGTTATTATGGTTTTTTGTAGGTTTTTTTAACTGAGACAAAACTTTAGGTGTAGTTTCTATATAGAGGAAACTTTGTTCAAATTTTGATAAAACTATAAAAAAAATTAACTCTGTAAAATCATAAAGCATATAAAATTTCATATTAACAAAAACTATGATTTATAAACTTTTTTATGCTTAAAAATTTAAAATAACCTAAAACTAGATGATAGCCAAAATGGTCTGACTGTTTTGGCTATTATCCAACCATTTTATCAAATGTCTAGTTATTTATTAAAACGGTTTCCTTGAGGATATCACGGTTTAGAACCACGACATCTAATCAAAAGTTGCGACTTTTAAATGCAAAATTTAATCAAATATCATGGTTCTAAACCGAGACATTATTGAAATATTGTGTTTCTGAATTGCAATATCCTTAAAATATGTTATTCCATCAAAAACAAATTATGTAATTGCCTAATTTATCCATAAAATTTCTTCTATTTTTTTTCAAATAACAACAGCAACAAAAGCTACTTTAAAGCCAAACAAGGAAGATGCAAATTTAAAATATTAAAGTAATAATTTCAAGTAGTGCATGTTCCTGCTCGGTCTATCATGTTTTGCTCATGTGTAGACTAGAGATATTTGCTTCAAGTTTCGCAAGTGTGGTGAATAGATAAGTAGCAGTAGTATCAATTAATGTACAAGTAAAATGTCAAAGTCTAAACTAAATAGCGCACAGCAGCTCATCTGGTAGCTAGCTAGTGTAGAAAGGGGACCTCTAAGCCGCCCATGGAAGGTGGGGGAAGCTAGAGGGGGAGATAAGCTCACATACAGTTAGGTACCAGCTGGGAAAGTAATGATGGCAATTCATTAGGATTAGACACTGAGAGTCATGAAGATATCTTTCTTGCTCTGTGTCTATCTGGCACTACTTCATTGACAGAACACAAACAGTATTGCAGATATACAGTGAGTGAGTGCAAGTGTTGAAAGATTGAAGGGAAAGGAAAAGAAACTGATGTCCTTCTGATTTGTTCTCAAATCAGACGTGTTGAACCTTCCCCTCTAGTTGCTTAAGACTTTTTTTTTATTTACTCCGAGCATAGCTGGAACTCATTACTGACGACGACGACGACGACGATGATGATTATTATGGGAACTCGGATATTAATTCGAAGCTCATTGCATGCCGACATTCTATATGGAACCCACGTCTCCTAAAACACAAGGTTCCGGCGAATTAACTACTCTCAAACATGATTATTAAAGTGGTTCGGCAGGTAATTCTCGGACATTCTTAGATGACTGGCCAAGTTAGACAAAAAAAAAAAATAAAATTGTAACATAAGAAAAAATGTTCTCTGTGGGGAAATTTCTTTTGACATTTTCATTATCAAACTAAAAACTTTTAAGTCGACTTTTTATTTAGTCTAGATTTCAACATTAAAATTACCAATGTGATAGAATTAACTTAATAGATTTAGAAAATAATAATAATCAAAATAAAAGTCCAAGCTCGTATAACCAAAAATAATTTAAATAATTAATAAAATTATGATTTAATTTTAAATAAATATCTCAAAATAAGTTTTTTAAACACTTAGAAAGGAATATATTAGATTGATTCAGGTCAACACGTTAAACATGTAACCCCGATCATGAACTCCACAGAATTTAATAATATTTTTTTTTATTTTAATTATATCATAATAAAATATAAAAACTAATTCAAAATCAATTAAATATTAAATATTAAAATTAAAAAAAAACAATAAAAACCAAACAAAATAATGAAACTAAAAAATCAAAAATAAAAAAAAAACAATAATGAGATCAAGCCAAGCACTTGAGCCTTGTGGCCTAATATGTCTGAGCTAAAAAAAAAAAAAAAACTTAGCCACATTGACTAGAGGCAAGCCCGCACACCAAGGTAATACTATTTTTTTTTTGTTTACTTTTATAAGGGGCAGACAACCATTTTTTTTGGAAAAAAAAAGAAAAAAAGATGATGCATTACTTGCTAACTCAAAATTTAACTATCACTGTGATGACAAAAACTAGATGAGAGGTTTTCTAGGTTAAAAAATTAGGTTTTCAACCCATTTTCACCCCCCAAAACCTATTAAATACCACAAAAACTAACCTAAATCACCTAATAAACTAAGTACCATATTTTCAGATAAAATAAATATTCAAAATTACCATCATCAAACCCTATCATTGAACGAAACTAATTATTACTATAAAAGATGAGTTTTTTTTTTGAAAAGTGGTTGAACCAGCAACTCTTTTTTCATTATTTTTTAGTAAGTTTTTCTTTCTTTTCTATAATACAGTTATGGAACAAAAAAAATTTAATATCAAAATGAAAGTTATCATGAATTTAAGATTAACTATGCCTTTTCTTTATATTTTATATCTTAGTTCTTTGTAATTTAATTTAATATATTTAATTTAATTAAGCCATAAAAGGATTAGATTAAAAGAAAAAAAAAGTTTAAAAACGAAAAAAAAAAAGTTAAGATGCTTTTTATATTAACAATGAATGAAAATCGTAATCTTTTACTATATTGTATAATTGGAAACACAGATTCTTTTCTCCAAAACGGTACCTTTTTTGTTTACAAAATATCAATTAATATTCTCTAGCAAGCGTTGCTGGGGGCATTTGTTGGATAGATAAACCCATAAAAAAATTCCAACTTTTTCTCTAACATATATATATATATATATATATATATATAAAGGAAAATGATATTTAATTAAAGGTAACGTCTTGGAATAAAAAAGATATAAACAGCTAGTTCGAAGAAGACGAGATAGAACATGAAACAAATATGAAGTTATGTTTAATAGTTGAATACAAAACATAGATAAGAAACATGCAATATTTGGAACAATAAAAGATATATCCATGTTTTCTGTTTGGTTGATAAGAAACTCATATACATGGAAAATATTATACTAATATTTTATATAATCTACATGTTTTTATAAATATTTTGTAAATATTCAAGAAATTTATATTAAAATTAAATTTTATAACTTAGATATTTATGACATATTTTATAAAAACATCTAAGATATTTATCTTAAAAAGTCTATATATACATAGCTTTATTTTTCTAGATAAAAGGTCTATCAAAACTTATCTCTCTAGACTTTATATTTCTTGACAATATATGTTTAAAAAACACAAGTATGATACAAGATTTAAACAAGGCTTAAAAAATAATTGAAGCCTAGAGAATATTTATTCTCCTCGTCACCTAAATAAACACTATGCTAACTTGACATTTGGAGTGTTTTTCTTGCACATGTTGTTAGGTTTCCTAAGTCTTCCAGATCTAGTTTTATCATCCAATGGAAAGCACCCCTAATCTTTTTACTGATAATTTTTCTAGCCTTATTAATTTTTATCAAGCCCGCTAAATCCTTCGAGTCTAGTTTTATCAGCATATGAAAAGCGCCTCAATTTATCTACTGATGATTTTTTTCAGCCTGATTAATTACCGTGATCTGTATGAACTGAGTAAAAAACTAGTTCATTCTAGTTTTTCAAAATCCTTTTTTATGATTGACGAAACCCCAAAACAATTATAACTATGCTAGCAATTATGTCTAAGGCTATACCAGCGACATGCCAGCGGCTAACGTAGCAGTTATGCCTAGGCCATGCTCTATATGGCTACATTAGAGGTTTTTCATGTATATATTTAGCAGCGTATGAAAAACACTCCTAATCTTTTTAGTGAGAATTTTTCAGCCTCATCAGAAACAATATTAACAAATTACATAAAATTATGTTTTATCCTTATATATATTATCACCGAACA
>Ga0325401_1004804_pt1 | contig 12809 bp, 8 predicted proteins | sample PopdelMetagenome_FD_205666 | JGI IMG/M metagenome (GOLD analysis project Ga0325401, IMG submission 205666) | Populus deltoides microbial communities from Bellville, Georgia, United States - Xylem-PdKOR-R2 | ecosystem: Host-associated > Plants > Phyllosphere > Stem > Wood/Secondary xylem | place...
GATGCACTCGACAAAGTTTAATACCAATGCAAAACAATTTTTTATTTTGCATAAACTATTTTTTATAAGTTGAAAAGAATTTTAATCCAACCAACGTAAACTAGTCTTAAGAAAAAAAAAAGAAAAAGAAAGCTGGGGAAGTTTTTATATTTCTTAAGCTAAATTAATTTGTTAACGAAATTCCTTTCAATTTTGCTGATAGCAGAGAAAGCATCAGACAATTTTTTCGTACGTTGTAGTTATTCCTCCGTGTCTAAAACAAATCTTGTCCGTCCATTAGTGGCAAATAAAAAGAAAGGACACCATTACTTTTAGTAAATGTGTCACCAAATGAAAACATCGTAAAACAAACTTAACCTAACCTCCAACTCGAGAAAAAAGTAAGTGTCAACGACAACCTCTTTAGCGCCAATTTTATTTTATTTTACACTTTTCACCCATTAAAAAAATCCCCTCCTCTTTTTTTCACCCTTCCTCTCATAACCCAACCATCCAATCACACATTGCCAACTCATCTTGTCTTCACGTGGATTGCAAATTCTTCATGTCCTGCACTGTAGCGTACACTAGCTATCCTATTAGACAACTCGACTCCCACACCATGGAAATTTTTATATCTTAAATTAATCAAACGGCGAAACTATGTAACCTGATTCTCTTTCTATGAAATGCGACCGTCAGATCATTGAATTGAAGGAAAAGCGTCAGATTAGAAATAAAACTGAAATCCAACCATTCAATACAAGAAGAAAAATTGAATTTCAAAATCACTTGAGAGAGGGGGGGAGACACACACCAAGGGAGAAGAACACCAAGCAAACCAAAACCAAAACCAAAGCCAAAGCCAAAGCCAAAGCCAAAGCAGAAACCCCCCCCTTTTGCTACCCTACAGTCCTTTTCTCTCTATCTCTCTTCGTTTTCTGGATTAAAGTTGTTTGTAAACATTTTTTTTATTTCTTCGATTTTTGTTTGAGCTCATTAATCGCTCATTTGGTGAGTAATTGTGTGTTTTGGATGATTTATATTCATTTTCTGGATCTGAAGGTTTGAGAATTGGGTACGAGTCTGTGTAATTATTGAGAGGGAAACTCATTATCATTTATTTATAAAGAATCTGGACAGGGGTGATTTGGAGATTATTTTGAAAATAGATGGGGGAAAGTGAGGGAAGCGAATTCCCTCCAAAAAAGCTGCAGCAATCGGAGACTGCAGATTTTCCGGCCAAAAAGCTAGCCAGACAGCTAGATTTCACACAGGGTGTCTTTCCTGAATTGCAGCCATCGCCTGTGGTGGTTACCCCGGCGTCCGCGCAGTGCCAGCCGCAGCCGCAGCCTCACCCACAACCGCAACCACAGGTGGTTTCGATTCCAGTGGCACCGCAACAGCAGACGCAGCAGCAGCCAGCAGCGAGGGCTGTGTGAGTTAAAGTTTGATATTTTTGAAAAGAAAAAAAAAACTGCCTTGTGAGATTGTATATGTGGATTTTACTGGGTAAATTACTGAATCTTGCAAGTTTTCATTTGGAAGAATTGATGTCAAACAAATGGGAAATTTACCATTTTGTGGGCTTGATTGGAGTTTTTGTTTGAAAGTTTTGATTTTGGAGTTGCAAAGCTGTCATCTTTGCGAATTTTTGAGGGTTCTTGTCACTGTTCTTCACTGCTCTTTCTCCCATTAATTCTAAATTTCCTTTTTATTTTTTGCGGAGGTGCAGTTTTTAATTTTTTTTCCAAAGAGAGTTTGCTTAGTTTTCTTTGATCCAGGGATAATGGGCCTGATGTTTTGTTGAGGTCATCTTCGAATTAGATTATAAGAAAGGAACTCTATTCCCCCCCCCCTCTCCCCCATTGAGTAGTGAAAGAAATGAAACATTCTTGTAAATGTGATTCCTTGCTATTGCATTTATTTTTCTTTTTTCTATCGGTGAAGATATTTCTGTGTATACAGGTCCATACCTTTTCAAATTAGATGCCTTTAGTGAATAAATGCTCTGAAAATGAAGTTGAGAGATGTTTTGGTAGAGACAGACACACAGTTACTTTGCTACCATTGATCAAGACACACAATTCGTTTTCCATTATGACTTTCTTTCATTCTTTCATCCATTATTTCTTTCCTAAGAGTCTAAGACTGCTCTTTTCTTTTCTTTTCTTTTTTATCCTTGTATCCAGGAAACCAGAATCACCAAAATCAAGACCAAGACTGAATGCTGAATTGAAAGATGGCACTCCGAAGAAGCAAAAACAGTGCAACTGTAAACACTCTCGGTGCTTAAAGCTGTAAGTACATCATCATCTTATTAATGTTTCTTTCATGGGATGATATTCTGTTCTGCTTTAGAGTCAATGTATTGCTGTTTTCTTTTCCGATGAGATTTAAATCAAATATATCTTGGTACTACTTAATTTGGTCGTGGGATTTACTGCTGGCTTGCTTTTCTATTTAAGAATTTGAAAAATGGAGTTACAGGTGTCAACTTGTTATAGTCTTATTTCAACAGAAAAAGAAACAATTTTGAACTCGTTTTCCATTCTTATATCCAGAAAGTACACGTTTAAGTGCAACACTGGAGGTCTGGTACTACTCATCTCATGCTTTATGCATGAAATGATTTTCATAAATGTAGAAATATTGCCTAGAACAACACCCAGGCAGCTTGCTTGAATCATGGGGCCTGCTTTCTGTGCTTCAGTCACATGATACCCTAGCAATTTCTGTTTAATGGATTTCGGGTTTGCTAACTTTCCTGGTTTTCTGGTAATGATATTATGTCAATTCTAGTACTGCACTGACTGGCACAAGATATTTACTGATGTATAATTTTTTCATGTCCTGAGCAGTTATTGTGAGTGCTTTGCCTCTGGAACATACTGTGATGGGTGCAATTGCGTTAATTGTTATAACAATGTTGAAAATGAGGCTGCCAGGCGAGAAGCTGTCGAATCAACTTTAGAGCGTAATCCAAATGCATTCAGGCCTAAAATTGCAAGCAGCCCACATGGAACACGGGATAGTCGGGTATGTTGGTTAAACCTACATAGACTACTTTTCAGCTGAATGCTTTTATGAAGTTTATTAACCAAATATTTACTTGAAATGGGAGCCTTTATCATAGATAGCCATTCCTTTGTCTTTGCTTTTCCTCATTTCTTGTTGGAACAGGAGCTAGGATACCCCTCTGTATCTCTTTTCCATTTTTTGATGTAATTTAAATGAGATATTTTGTATCTGAAGCTATAGTTACATTTTATCTTCGATTGTGAAGGTTTTGAGTGGTGGTTGTCTTTTTACCTTTTGCTTTGTGCATGAAAGTGTTGCACTACTTGAGATGTGACATAATTTGCAACAATAAAAAAAATTGACAATCCTTTTATTATTTCCTTTTTGTCTTGAATGCCATTTTCAGTGTGAAATTGCCAAGTAATTTTGTCCCAGACAGTGGAATCATATTCGAGGGTTCATTGTCGGAGGGTTCTTATACTCTAGTTCTCTTTGTTTTTCATCCTTTCATTGATGGATGACTTTTCTTTATTTTTTTCATTATTAATAGAACCTCATCTATCAAAATATTCAGTAGATATCAAACTTTTTCCCTATGAATTTTTCACTGAAATAAATCCTCATGTGCTGAACTTTTTAATGTGGAGTTTGTTTCATTTATGTGGAATTTATTCATTAAGAAAATTACAGAACACCATTGTGATAGATGCATAGGTAAAATCTCATTGCTTGTTGTTGTTGAATTTAAATGAAGTACCTTTGTTTAGAATTCATTGGAGGTGTTTTTATTTATTTTTTATGAGATCCTACTTTTTTCTGGTGTTGTTGGCCATCATATGAAATGGTTGGAAACAATTGCAGGAAGAGACTGGGGAAGGATTGGTGTTTGTAAAGCACAATAAGGGATGTCACTGCAAGAAGTCTGGATGTCTCAAAAAGTACTGTGAATGTTTCCAAGCTAACATTCTTTGTTCTGAAAATTGTAAATGCATGGACTGCAAGAATTTTGAAGGAAGCGAAGAGAGACAGGCTCTCTTTCATGGTGACCATGGCAACAACATGGCATATATTCAACAGGCTGCAAATGCTGCAATAACTGGGGCTATTGGATCTTCTGGCTATGCTTCCCTGCCTGTATCTAGGAAGAGAAAAGGTCAGGAGCTTTTCTTTGGGCAGACAGTCAAGGACCCGTCATTTCACAGGCTTGGACATTTTCAACAGGTAAATGTCCTCATAGCATATTTGGTTAATTCTGTATTGAAGAGAATTTTTTATATGCAATGATGATTTTGTAAAAGTTACCTAATCTAAGCAGTTTACAATTTGATGCATAGAATAAGCTATTAGTTTATAGAGAATTGGGAAAAAGAAGATAGACATAATCATAAAACTAGCTTCTTCTGTCCCTGAGTTGCAGTTCAAGTTTGCAAATTACATCCTTATTGCTATTTGTTGGATCCTTTGATTTTGTACTGAATCATCATATTTGGGTACTGGTCTATAGCACATGACAGTGTTACTGTGTGTTTTTTGCATTCACAGGCTAGCCACATCAGGCCTGCTGCACCCTCCTCTCCATTGCCTTCTAATCCTGTTGCTCGAGCTGGAAACATGACAACATTGGGCTCATCAAAAATCACATACAGGTATAGTGGCTGTTTGTCTTCATGAAAACATTACCAATATTCGTGTTCACAAAACTAACTTTCATGTCATGATTGCAGGTCTCTCTTGGCAGACATTATCCAATCACAGGACTTAAAAGAACTTTGCTCAGTTTTAGTGGTTCTGTCAGGAGAAGCTGCCAAGGCGCTTTCAGGTGTAACAATGCTCATATATGTTAAATTTTTTTTACTTGTTCAGAATGTTTTTTTTCTTTATAAAAGAACAATGATAGAATTTTCATTTCTTGAAAAATTAACTGGTACAACAAATACACAAAGGCATTGCAAATCCTCCAAAAGGACAGTATAATTACTTGGAAGAGGATTATTGAATCACTAGCTTAGCAATGATGTGAGCTGCTTTATTTCCAGTTCTATAATCATGGTAGCACCCAGAAACACCAACCAGCTGCCTGAGATGTAAGATGCAAAAAACTATGATCTCTATATCCCACGAGACTGGTCCGTCGTGATTAATTTCCTTTATGAGATCCAAACAATTGCACTCAATTACCATATCATGCCAACCCTTTTCTATTAACCAGGAAAGAGCTTCCTTAATAGCTAAAGCCTCCATAATCTTTGGATTAGAAACACGCTTGCAGAAAATAGGTCCACATCTACAAAAGAGCCTTGACTATCATGCAAAACCATTCCCAAACCACCACTGGGTGACTGATTATTCCAAGAGGCATTCACCTTACAAATGAAAAAACCTTGAGCAGGAACACACCAGCTCCTAATTGCAGAAGCAGTCGCAGTAGAACTAGCTGATCCCCTGTTAAGCAAGCTACCACTCACAGCTTCAACATATTCAAGCCACTGGTTCAGAATGTTCAAGGACAACATGTTCTTTTATGCTTTATATTGCATTTGTTCATTTGCATGATGTTCCTTTGATTTGAGTATCAGAATAGCTCAAATTTGTTTTCCATGCTTTATTTATTAGAACCCTTGATTATATTTTCCAACTGCTGACTTGTTCTAACAAGTGTATCCCTTAGTTTGGCTGAGCTGCACGCATTCAGCTATCTGAGCCTTCAACCCCCCAAACCCCACCCCCCCCAAATTCTCATACAGGTTGCTCCATTATTCACCTGCAACAGAAGATATCTTCCATGTCTGCTTTCCACTCGATACTCCATATAACAAGTGTTCTGTTCCCAAGCTTGGTCTCCAAAAGTTTTATGAGATGCTTGTGGCCATGCATGTCTGCAATTTTTTATATGTTCTTTTCCCTATCCTTAATATTCTGCTCTTTTCAAGCCGGCAATGCTCATCTTTTTGAGCTATGTTCCCAGGGTTAGCTTGTGATGTTTAAACCTCTATGTCTGAGATTTTCAAAAAGTTGGTTTGCTACAGGAGGGGCTGGGACTTGATGTAGTTTATCACATTTCCTCCACCATGTGAGAAGCAGTCAGCTTCATATTTGTTACTATTTGCAAATTTTTTATGGTAAACCAAGCACTCCTAACTAATTAGATATACAAAAAAGTGCAACTACTTGTCCATTGTAAATATGTTTATGCTCTGTAGTCTTATTCTATTCTTGAAAAATAAACACTGAATTGTACAGAGCTATAGCTGGTCTGACAAATGGGTGTTCCTTAAGAATGTTGACATGTTATGAAACAAGAAATGTGAGTACTGCAACCAATATCTAATGATTGGGCTTTCCTTTGAAATTCTTGTATGTCCAGACCAAAGAAATTCAATGAAAAAGCGAGTAGAAGATCAAAGTGACACTTTTCTTGCTTCATCTACCCAAGAAAGGTTGCAGAGCCAGAAGGAATTTGATGCTGATAAAATTGTTTCTAATGATTGTTCGAGTGCAAACCATGCAAATGAAGGAGGCCTTGACGATTCCAGCTTAGATAGTGTTGATATGCCAAAAGGAAGGCCAATTTCTCCTGGGACTTTGGCATTGATGTGCGATGAACAAGATACGATCTTTATGGCTGCTGCTTCCCCCAATGGGTTGATGGGCCATGGCTGCGACAGTTCTTCACAACTACCTTGTGGACAAGGCATGGCAGAGGCTCATGCAGAGCAAGAAAGAATTGTTTTAACAAAGTTTCGAGATTGCCTTAATAGGCTCATCACATTCGGGGAAATAAAAGGCAAGTTTCTCTCCTATTGCCAAATTTTTACACTCTAATGGCTCTAGAAAAGGGAAATGCCAGGTCTAGTATTTTTAGATGATATACTCACGTTTAATGACAAGAAACTAGTATGTCCTAATACATATTGCTAAGTTGTCTATTTTACCAAACATTTCCCCAAAATAAACATTGCTTTTTAATTCTTATTGTTACTTTGTTAAATTTGAAAATATATCACCTTAATGGAAGTTACAGATAGTTGTTTTCTCGTAGTGTACAAAAGACAAATAGCCTCTTTGCAATCAGAAAGTTGCATTTACTAGAATTTGTTTCTTACATTAGGAGGCGCATTGGGCCTAGGGTTAAAATGGGAATAGCCCTCTTCCACCCCTTAAACCATACACATGTTCTCCATTGGCTTTGATTTGAACCCTCCATAGGTGGAGTTGGAAGGTCAAACCTTTAGGGTGTACTCCTGTGGATGTGCAATTAACTACAATCAGCTACTGTAATTACATATGCTACTAGTTATGTAACTTGCCTTTAGGGTGTACTCCTGTGGATGTGCAATTAACTGCAATCAGCTTGTAATTACATACGCCACATGTTATGTAACTTACCTTTTCTGTTAGTCAATTGTGATGGTTTGGGATTTCTGATTACAAGGGTTGTCTTTAGCTGCACCATTGTAAGGTGCCATGAATTTCAGATTCATAGTTGTGATCTATGTTCTTATAATTAGTGAATTATATCTTTTAATTGCTTCAAATATTGTGAAATTTCAACAGAAACGAAGTGTTCATCATTAGCCAGAACTGAGCTGGGGAATGAAAAAGGTCCATCCAGCACAGGTTTAGCAAATACCAGAACTCGAACAGGGAGTCAACAGGGACCCTTTAGCAATGGGGTTGTTAAAGTTCCAGCAACTGCCAAACCACCCCAGATGGTTACTTCTATAGTTGCCACCTCTAGCAGTGCTCTTAAAAAAATTCCTAGCCTCCCACAAAATGGAGATAACAAGCTGAAGTCTTGAAAAGAAATGTAAAGACATTTTAGCTCTGAAGACTGGCCCAAGGTACGCTACAGAACCTCTGCAATACTACTACAATGCTCATTCTGACTTCAATGCTGATGCAGTCTCTAGGTAGTATTTGGGCCTGGTTGTTGGAACTGACCAGGATTGGATTTATTGCCCTCGTAATTAATATATTACATAGTAGTGTTTCTGTTTCAACCATAATTCAAATCCAGTGGTATAAGTTGCCGAGCCTTACAAATGCACAGGATATGGTTTCTATGATTACTTGCAGTTACCATAATAGATTGTATCTTTAGATACTAGGGATTTTCTTGTTCTATTTACATTGTTAAAAGCAAAGAGCAAATTTATGATTTTTAATGGAATATGAAATTTCAAGTTTGATCCTTGAACTAAAGCAGAAACATTTTTTCCTGTTAGTGTAGTGATCCTGTTCCTACTTGCTGATTGTCTCTGCAGTCTAGATGCTACATTCAATACTGGTTATTTTTCATAGGATGGGGTTGCCTTTGTCAAAAAGTTAAGGGGTTTGGTATCCTTCGCAGTTTCTGGAAACAGAAAACTTGATTGGTTTTGAATACAATCAATCTTATGAATTCATTGTTATGATTTTTGTCAACCACTTTGGTTTTGAGGTATTTCGACAATGGACTGTTGGTTTTTCACGTCTTCGAAAAAAAAAACCCAACAAGCTTTCTGTTTCTGGTTTTGAATTTGACTTTTAAAAATAGATAAGGGAAATGTTACTAAACTTTCTGGTTACTTTTGGCATGTCTGAAAAATAAACAGCCCTTAGTTGGTGGCCTTTTATGCCTGCATTACCAGAAGGTTGTTTCCCGTATGTGATTTTACTTTTAGCAACAGCTGATATGTAGACGAGATGGAATCAAGGAATTGATCATTAATGTGGTCTTCAAAGTCAGACAGTTATACTGTGAAGAAAAAAAAAAGATTTTGACCCATTTGGCCTAAACCCACCTTCTCAGCATAACCAAAACAAGTCGAATGTTGCAAAAATGTAGATGGAGAAAGAGAAGGTTGAAAGAGATGAAAATTTCAAGAGACCGATGGTGAGGAGTACAGAGGTGCATAAAAATTAGATGGCCTGCACTTTTTGAGAAGTTAGTTGGTTTTGTGAATATTATACATGAAAACTATGAAACAAAGTTATTAAGGAGTATTTAACATCTTATTGGATAGATCTAGAGTTGTAGAGGGATTTATTATCTGAAGATCTGATTTTTTTTGTTTTAAATAATTTCTTAAAAGTTGAATTGTCATCAACCACAAGTCATCCAATTGTCTAGTTTTTAAGGGTAATTCACGCGAACTATTCTTGAGAAATCTTCTAAATCTTTAGGAGAGAGGGATTGTTATGCCTAAAGTGCTAACTTTAATATTATGTTTATGTAGTTTTGTTGTCTATCAGACAACCATATATAATTTACTATTTATAGGAAAATTTGAAAAACCTTATAATTGACAAAATATTAATTTATCTCCTAAATGATATTCATACATTAATTTAAGATAATTTTAGAAATAAATTTAATCAAATTCTTACTTGATTTTTCTAGGTTTAGAAATATAATCATTGTATTAATTATATTTAAGTATTTAATTTTTAAAATATATTTAAATCAAGTTATACTTAATTAAATAATTTCAATATAATTTATAACTAATTTATAACTAATATGTTAATCCAAATATAAATTATAATTCTAATTAAATAATTTAATTTATTATTAATTTAATAATTGATTAATTTATATTTGAAGATCAAATGTATTGTCTAACAATATGTCATGATTTTTAAATATTAGAAAAATTATTATTGGTTTGACTTAACTTTTTAATCACTAGTTTCTCATTGTAGTTAATATTTTTTCATCAATAATGTTTTGATTTAACATAAAAGCATGGAGTATATCTTTCATGTTAAATCATGTTTATTCTCTACATAATAGTTATTGATCGTTTGAATAAGATTTGAAACTTTTTTCAAATCTCATTCCCCCTTTGCCAAGGATTTCTCAGTCAATACTATTTGATAATAGATGAAACATTTTTTTTTAATTCATCTAGGGTGAAGAATTCTCTCTTGATCATTCAAACACTTTCAATATTTGTCATTTCGTTACCTCGTTTAAGATAACATGTAATAGGATCCAAGTATAACATTCTCTATATAAGATGACTTAATAATCTTAAGTCTAAGGATCATTTACACAACCATCACATGAGCTTTTCTATAAATATATGCGATCTTTCCATATTAAACTTTTATGCAAGTCAGTTCAATGTCCATGTCTTAAGACAAACATCTACATATTAGTTCTAGGTATCTATTATATCTCAGCTTATGGGAACTACTGCTTCATTTTATAAAAAGAAAGAATATAATATGTATCATTTCTTACGGTTATAATGAATATCCAGTATTTAAGAGAGCATCGACTAGGAACATTTTAGGAATAATGGTTTGATGCAATAAGAATCATATAATTATAACAATTTTATAATTTTCTTTGTAAAATATTTTTATTTCATGGACTTTATCTTTACTTTAGATTTATTAATCTAATATTATATGAATCTTAATGTAACACCTTCAAATCGTTATGTCATGAAATCTCCAAACATTTCTTTACCAATGTCAAGTATTGGGTAATATGTTTAAAATTTATGGGATTTTTTTTTGAAATTTTGGCAGAGTTTCCTCTATTTTTATTGGTACCAAGTTATCGACAACACTTCTATTATATGTCATTACGATTTCCATCTTGATCCAATCATCCTGGATCACATTCCATTCATAAAACAATAACTCAATACTTATACTTATCAATATATTCAAGTCTCATAACGATTTGAAGATAAACAAATTCATCACAAACATAATAAATGCTAACTAATTACATGTATGCCTTTAAACTACATAAATACAACATTAAGATTAAGAGTCATATTATATTTATAATAAATCTTATCTTATCATTTTGAAAATGATTTGGTCATACTAACAACTATACATATATATAATACATCAACTACCTATTACACCTTCTACTTGATTTTTGCAACACAAAAGGATATACACTGAAAGTAAAGACATGAATATTACATTCTAAAATGGTAATTCATAAACAGGAGAATTCCTACATCTAACAATCTGCATTGCCTCGCGGTGTACCTGTTTCAACAATAACCATATTAATTAACGTACTCACTATATTAGTCTAATATTAATTAATTACTCTTAACCTTTGAAATTTAACACTTCTATTTTAATCTAATTTAATCCCATAATTTATATAATCTTTTCAAAACTTAAAAATCTAGCTAACTCATCTTAATTACCAAATAAATCTAACACTTCCATATAATTATTCAGAAATTTAGTTTTCCTTCCTCGGTTATCAATAGATCCAGTAATTCCATTCGAGTTACCCATCATATGGCTAACCTCTTTTGTTAGTCAATCAATCCAGTAATTCCATATGAATTACTCCTTATCCGGTTAATCTCTTAGTTAACTAATAAACCCGGTAATTCTCTTGATTACCCAAAAATCCGGCTAACTCATTTCGTTTAGCAAAATCAATCCGGTAATTCCATATGAATTACCCAGTATCCGGCCAATCTCTTTTGTTAGCCAAACAATCCGGTAATTCCATACGAATTACCCCATATTTGGTTAACCTCTTTGTTAACTAATAAAACCGGTAATTTCACATAATTTACCGATAATTCACATAATCATAACTCAAATTATTCATTTGCTCCATCTGTTTAATATCAATTAAATAAGCAACATAGATAATTAAGAAAACTAAAAATTACAAAATAAGGTGATGAATCACCTACCTTCTACTCGGGATGACCCAATTCCTCCTGTCTGATAACCAGCTCTAGACACAATTTCTGAATCAATCAAGTGTCATTATATCATTAGTCCATCTATATTTTTCTTACGTGCCGAAACACAAAGCAAGTAATATTTTTATTTGTAATTTGTTCTAATAAAAATTCATTTTCAAATATATCATTATTTTACATACAACCTCATATTTAACTCAAGCTACTTCTTTGCTTACTTTATGTTCATAATTCCTCCATCAAACAATTCTTCTATTCTTTATACCCTTACATCATATTATTTATTTTATCTAAATACTATATTCAAACACAATCTAGACATCTTGTCTTCATATTTTCTTTTAACTAGTTTATTTCTCTTTTAATTTGAATTTACTTATAATTATAATAATAATAATTATTTTCTCAACTTAAATGCTATCTCTTCATATAGTCTTTCTCACATTTTCATTTATCATGATTAGACATGGTTTTTTTCTAAACATTAACATCAAAACTCATTCTCCCATTTTCCCCCTTTATTTGGCTGAATGTGATGTTTCCTTTTCTTTCTTCAAATTTTTCTTCATTTACTTATTATTTCAACATGTTTTCATTTTATTCTACTTCAATTTTATCATTTTTCCTTCCCCTCCTAATTCCCCCAAATTCACATAAGAACCTTAAGTTCAAAAATCTAGGATTTAAGGAAAACTAAGGTAACATTCCATGAAATTACTTCCTAACTTAATCAAATAAGCTTAGGAAAACATCTAAATCAAACATTAAATCCAAACTTCTCATGCTTACCTATTGCTTTTCTTCCAATTTCTCTTATCTTCCAAGGTTAGTTGAATTCCCCTTCTCAAACCCTCCTTCCTTCACTTGATGTAGTGTTTTATAGGTTGAACTAACAAGTTTATAAAGTTATTCTCTCAATTTCGTTATTGTTTTTCCTTACTTTTCTCTTTTTCTCTCATGTTATGCTCTGTTTTTCTTTTCACCTTTTTGTTTCTGCCCATTCGGCAGTTAATAAAAGAGAAGGAGAGCTTATATGTTTTCTTTTCAATGGCAAATCACTATTCTACCCTTAATGAGTATTTTTGCCTCTATTTGACGGTCCTTATTTTTTTTTCTAGCACT
>Ga0325401_1004805_pt1 | contig 12807 bp, 8 predicted proteins | sample PopdelMetagenome_FD_205666 | JGI IMG/M metagenome (GOLD analysis project Ga0325401, IMG submission 205666) | Populus deltoides microbial communities from Bellville, Georgia, United States - Xylem-PdKOR-R2 | ecosystem: Host-associated > Plants > Phyllosphere > Stem > Wood/Secondary xylem | place...
TAAAGCATTTGTCAAAATAATTAATAACTATGTCATGTGGTGAGGATACATGAAAAAACTACACAGAATATTTTATATAATGTAAATGTTTCCATAAATATTTATACAAATATCTAGAAATTTATATTAAATATTTTGTAATCTAGATATTTATATTAAATATCTTAAGCATTTCTTAAGATATTTATTTTAGAAAAGTCTATATTAAAACATCTTCATCTTTTTAAATAGAAGGTCTTACATAGCTCATCTCTTTACATTTTATCTCTCTCTCTAGATGATATATTATATATATATATATATAATAAATTTGATATAAAATTTAAACAAAACTTAAAAAGTATTTAAATTTAAAGAATATTTATTCATCCCATCAAACTGAACAAACACTATATTAATTTATACTTCAGAATATTTTTCTTGGAAGTGTTTTCGGTTCTCTATCAAAATTTCCGGATCTAGTTTTATCTGCTCATTAAAAACACTCAGAGTCTTTATACAATGAATTTTTTCAGCCTCATCATGTCGCAGCGTGAAACATTTATTAATTTGAATCTCAATTTAATTGAACTCAGCAAAAAAAAACCAGTTCAATTACTCTGTAATTCATTTTGATTCATGAATTTTAAAAAACTGTAATCAAATTTTAGCATCTAATCTTATCCCTTTTTTTTTTTTTTTTCCTTCTGGCCTTCGAAGGTCTAAAAACAGTGTTCAAATACTTTTTGTTGTGTCAACTTTTAAATCATAATCAAACCGTGTAAAATATCAAACATGCCAAGCATCGACATACTCACGCCTGCTTGCAAACATTTGGCACAACGTTGAATCAGTGCAGCTACTTTTTTAATCATTAAAATTTTAATTATGGACTGCCCCGAAATCTAACTAATATGATATTTAGATCAGTCTAGAATGATTTGTTGATTCGAGCCTAGCCCGGTCCTAAACTAATTTTTCACCAATTGATTTTTTTAAAGCTTTTTTTATTAAAAAAATATTATTTTAATTTTTTGAAATAAGTTTAGATGTGAACCATCATCAACTCTCCCTCCCTGAAATTTAGTTCTTACCTTGAATAGAATTTTATAAGTATGATTTTAATTCGAAGAACTCCTCCATTTGCAAGAAGCCAAGAATTGAACCCATAATTATGTTGTGTTTTGACTAAACATTTCAAAACTGGTAATTCTTAATTATGACGCATTTAATTAATTCCCTTTGGGCCGGCCATGAATACCAAGAGGCACCTTGCTTTTTCCTTGCCTACCAAAGGTATACTTGGCCCCATCATGCTTATAATTCAACAACCTTTTCAACTAACAATTGAGAGATAGATAGAGATGGAAATAAATTCACAAGTATTTGGATAAACCTTTCTATTTTTATTGATTGATTTACACATTTCTTATCAATATTCATGGGCTTTTATATTTATAAACAGATTACACCTCTAATTATCATAATCTAACTATAAATAATTATCTAATTAAACAGAGATTTTAATAAACTAATTTAACATAAATTTATTTTTAACAAAGAATTTCTATATACACTAGAATTTTAATCTAGAAAATAGAAGAGATTTTAAAAGTTTTTCAAGTGGTAAAAAGTTTGTAGAAATGTTTCGTTAAGTATGTATTTGAAAGAGAAGTAGTTAGTGTATTAGAAGAAAAAAAATACATATAGAAGAAATAAAAATATATTTAATTATATTGACAGAGAGATAAATATATAAATATAAATTTGTATTTAAAATAGTTTTAGAATAAATTTTTATTTTTTCAAAACACAAAGAACAAGAAAACATGTCTTATCTATTCCAACTATCTTTGTTTTTGCAAGAAGTATATTATTTATTAATCTATATATATTACATAATTTATAATAAATATAAACAAAAAAGGCAGAAGCTCCAAATTAGAGGTTCTCAGGCTTTTGATTTTGGATGTGGGATCCATCTCTCACAATTTTGCTAACCAAACGCTATTTAAAGTTGCGTTTAACACTCAAACACCTAAAGAGTTAAGAGTACCCAAACAAACCCTTAAAGCCAAATAAATCTTAATTTAATTATAGAGTTTTTCCTTGACATGATCATACATATACACAACTGAACTTAAGACATACATATACACAACTGGCTGTAGAGTTTTTCCTTGACATGATCATTTATGTGCTCAGTTTTGGAAGTTAGTTGAAGTACTTTGATTGAATTTAATGCAATATATAATTTGAATTTAATTAATATTATAATTTTTATATTTAGAATAAAATTTTAAATCACATAATTAAATTCAATTATACTATTTTGAATACCTATAAAAATATTTAAATTAGTAATTTTAACTTTTTTATCTTAATTTTTTTTTTTGTTACAAAGACCTTTATATTTACTATTTTTTAACTACTATTATTTTAATGTTAATTTTATAATCTAACTTTAGCATCCGTGCGTTGGACTACCTTGAATTTTCTTGCAATATTAGAGAAAAGTTTGAAAGGTCGTTGTTGCATATTAGTTTTGAGAGAAAGATTCACGAATATTAATAATAGACTAAGTGCAGGAGTATTTAATTTAAGTAGAAATTTTAAGTAACAAACTTCAAATTTGAAATCATCTATTGATTAAAATTAAAAGAGAATATAATTTTGATAATGTTAACAGCTCAATAAAAATACCATAATTCTTAAGATATCATTATACAATAATAATTTTTTTATAATTGCATAAATAAATTTATTATGTCTAAAAATATCCAAAACCTCTTGAACAAGCTAAAAGATTTTATTCCCTGTTTTAGAATATTGTTTTTAATATCGGTTACAATAGCAATTACTGCAGCAATCAAGAGAAGATTTGTTTTTTTTTATTTTTCTAGCAATTAAATTCCATTTAAAATTCAAATCAATTCTCTTACGAAATTGATTTAATTCTTGGAAACTTGTGTCCGAGTTTTCACACTTCTCCTTCGTCTCTGTACTAGATTTTACGTGAAAAGGAAGGTTTTCTTACAAAGCAAAAAAAAATGTTGGTAAATAGGTTACCAAGCAACTGGAAGGGTGGTCATGTGCCGCGCAAAGCAACTGACTGAATTTGTCCCTAGTATCTGGCAAAGGTAGTTCAAATTGACCTGGACGGCAGGCCCAGCTGGGATCAAACTTCTTAGAACTCTCTATTTCGATGCAATGCCAGGTCTCACAGCTAATATCCTAACTGATAATATCTTGATCTTCTTTTACATGTTTGGATACAGCTATGTTCATGTTCGAGCAGTAGTGACATCGCAAGGGCCCTAATATTGGTCCGATCTCAACAACCATCGGTCCCATCCTTTGAAAAAATCTATACTTGATGTCAAGAAAAAGGTCAGGCTAGGACCAAAATTGTTCACCTAGAGTCGGTGTCTAGGCCAGACTAGGTTTCTGGGCCATTTACGTGAGTAAAAGCAGTTGAGGGGCCTGCCTGGTGGCAGGGCACAGGAGTCGCTCCTGTCTGGAGGCGAGGGAACTCGATCTCAATCTTCAATAGTGATTTCTATTATGTACTTATCTTGGAAGCAACCTCCCAACTGGAATCAATGGGGCAAGAAAGTGGACGTCACACCCTGGCCAACAAAGAATCAATGATCAATATGTATTTTGGAAGCTATATGCTGCATCCTTCCCGTGTTCCCTCTCCATTATTTTTCTTCAGTTATATATCGTACCTATAATTGAAGCATGCATGTCCTGACCCAATCTGATAATGCGTTGCGCTCCTGTATCAATGATGGGGTTATATTTCACAGAGATGATGCAGCAAATTTCAAAGTTGAGCCGTGAGAAATAAGACATTAACCTCAAACAAAGCAGAAACAAAATTACTTCAATTCACACATTAAAGATCACTAAAGATCCATAGTTGCAAGAATGGCCAATACCTATCATTTGGAATCAGCCACGCCTAAAATTCCAAATTGAGAAAAATGAACATGCAACAAAGAGAACACGGCCTACAGGAATTTATCAGATAAATAGAAACTCCAAGCTTCTTCACATTTCCTTGACAGGTTTCATCCTTACAGTTCGCTTGATTACAGGGATGGAATAGGTGATGAAGTTGCAATTATCGAACCACCCACATCGTCATACAGACTAGCAGTGTCATTGTTTTTCTTGCTCTCAGCTCTTGGGCTGCTCCCAGAACTGCTATTGGAAAGGGAACAGAAAGTTGATTTCTGCAAGACTCCCGTCGGAGAAGATCCCAACTGTGGGCTGCCATCACAACCTTCTCTCAAAAGGCTAAGGGCTGATGAGCTCTTGCAGGAATCCGCATGGCTAGTGCTGGTGGTCAAGACCTCTCCTAAAGGGCCACCAATTGAAGTCCCCCAAGAGATAGGTATCCAGTTGGTTTGCTTTTGGCTTGATTCATTATGGTCAACGCTCACCCTTAAACCCATTTGTACAGGGTCAAACTCGCAAGATAAACTCATTGGTGAGAGGGCAAGTTTCTCTTGTGTGGGTGAGGATGATGATGATGAGAAGTCTGATGAGGCCATTGGGATTGACATGGAGAGCTGGGTCCAGTCAGATTTCAACTCTTCTGGCCAGCTAATGACAGAACAATTAGATTGATCCTTCGGCCACTCATCAATGAATTGACGAAGGGGATGCTGATCTTGGCTTTCTTCGTCATTAAAGTTTAGAAAAGACTCGTAGGGCTTAGAGTTAATGTAAGAGCTCTTCTGCGATGGGTTGAGGAGAGAATCAGAGGAGACAAATCCAAACTCTGTTTGAGAGCACTGCTCCATTAAGATATCTTGTTTAGGAACAGAGAAAGAGGACTCATCAGATTTCCGGTTGATGGTGGAAGACATCAGAGAAATGCTCTGTGCATCTTGTGCTCTGTCAAAGACCAAAAGTAGGACTATAATATAGTAATTCGGTAAACAATAAGATACAAACAGGATCCATAACTCCACAAATACATATTTTTCAACATAAAAGGCTTCAATCCAAATGTACAGGGTAATCAAAACAGAGAAGTTATAGTGAAACCCATTTTGAAAAAGGAATCCTAAGTTTCAACTACCAGGACTAGCACTGTCACCAAAGTAAAGATGGAATTAATGGGGTCAACTTTACGGTAAAGTAAAAGGACCAGAGCATGAGTATACATATTGTTAGACGGAAATACCGTCTTATAACACTGGAAAGAGATAACAGAAGGCAAATAAAACAAACAAACAAAAGGAAGCTCAAATACACATTATTTTTACCTGTTGACATCAACATCTGCAGAAGTGTTGGCAGCAGCCGGCTGCAAAATTTTGAACTGTTGTTGCGTGGTCATCGCAATGCTGTTGGAGGCACCACCACTGGTTATTGCCAATTTTGACATCGAGTTAGACATTGGCACCACCTTTGAACTGGCAGTCCCAGTGGCAGCATGGCCAGTCTGGCCTTCCACAGGCTTTCTTGAACGATGGCGGCCTCTGTTTATGTGCCTTTCACAATATTTTTGGTCAGCCACAGCATCCCTTGAGCACCGCCATTTCTTCCCATCAGTCCGACGACACCTTCCAGGCTCCGGATCAGTGTTGTTGCCAGGGTAACCAAGATGGAAAGCGCTCCATCCCACTATGTAGATTGGGAAAGTGGAAGGAAAAGGAGAAAAAAAAACAACAGATAAAGGGAACAGATCAGCCAGGTGGGGGTGATTGGGGTGCAAAAGAAGAAAATATTAATTAGAGTATTACTGTATAGCTACAAAAACAACTTTTAATTCGTGTGCATACAGGTTTGATATTATTTTCAAAAATCATAATAAATTGAAAAAAGCAGGATATTATTTTCAGTACCAAACAAGAAAAATAAATCTCAAACACACAAACAAAAAAAATACAGAAATTAAAAGAAAATTATCAATCGGAAATGCATTGTTCTTCAGTGTATTTCAGAGGAATGGAAAAAGGTTACATGAATTGTGAGGGAAGGATCCAGTAGAGGAGCCAGGTAAGCTATAAGGGTAGACAGACTTCTTGAGAGGAATGATCAAATTAGAAGGCACAGGCACACGAGCAGTGATGTATTTGTAGATCAAGGCCTGATGTTCAAGCTCCATCCACTGAGATGGAGTAAATGGTCCTCTAACCCCAGTAAGAGGCCCGTGCATGCCTGTATTCAAGCCTCCGGTGTCATAACCTGCAACATAACAAAACATTTCTTGCCTGTAACATTTATAGAAGCTATATGTATCCTTAACTATTTTCCTACTTTGACTTAGGAGGAAAACAAATTCGGGAACAGGCAGTAAACTAAACTATTGCTTAAGTTTTTATCTGTGTAACTATTGATTTTCCTAAAATTTCTTGCTCCTTTTCCTCTTTTGTATCTAACATTCTCTAACACAGAAAAATTAACCAAACCCAAAGCAGAAATATCAGGCTCGTAAGAGTGGGGAAAATCAACTTTACCCTTTGACAAGACTCGAAATGTAAAATTTCTACTAAGTGCCCATGAAAAGACCATCACCAGTACATGAAAATAAAGGCAAAGTCCACCTTTTGGACAAGAATGAATCTAAAATCTGTCATTTCCAGGAAACCCTTCACTCAAAATCAAACACCAAACGAAATCCATGTACCAAATTTAACCAAAAAAAAACAAAAACTTTAACCCCGACAAGAGAACACTTGAAGAGCTTATATACTTACCTGCACTTCTAATATAAGAAGACGCTGTGTTCTGATGGTAACGAAAGCTTAAGGCAGTGTGGTTTTGTGTGCTTCTCTCCACTAACCCACCATCTTTGCTTAGAAATGGAGTCGTTTCTGGTCTTGGAGAAGAGAAGCTCATCATGTGCTCTTGTTGGCGAGAATCATCAGAAAGCATATAATTAGATCTCAGTAAAAAAGTGGGTTGGTGCAATGACATTGTTTTGGTGACAGAAAAATCATCATTTTTTGGCATCTTTGAAGTCCTCCAGTAATCATCTTGAGCAGACGAAGCTGATCTTTCTCGCTTACTTAACACAGATCCAAGAATCTTTGGTTTGGTCTCAGGAGGTGAGACATGAGAAGGAGCTTCACTACTAGTTTCAGGACCCACAAGACCCTCCAAACCAAGAACCCCAAAGTCCATGGCAATCTACAAAGACTGTAGGATTAAAGCAATAGTTCATTGCAAGGAAGTGAAAGTGGAAGAAGAAGCTCTCATGCCTTGAAACGAAGGGAAAGAGAAGGAGGGGTGCATCTCAAGGTTGGGTTTTGTACCTTGAAGAGAAACACTTGATTTTTTCGGTAAAAGATTAAAAAAGATTTGAGCTTTGAGAAGGAAAATTAATAATTGGAGAGAGAGAGAGAGAGAGAGAGAGAGAGATTGAGCTACCTTGAAAGTTAAAGTTTGTATGTTTTTGTATTTTGTTTAAAAATATATATATATATATATATATTAAATTAAATTTTTATATTTTTAAATTATTTTAATGTATTATATTAAAAATAAATAATATTTTAATATATTTATAAATAAAAATATTTTAAAAAACAATCAATTATAATAAAAAAAATCTATTTAATCTATTAAGAAGCGGATAAGGGTGTAAGACCGACCAAGCACACACTCTTTCTTTACTTCTCGGACATGGTACCACATGTTTATCCATGGTTCTGAAGGTGAAAAACAATATATTTTTGGTCATTTGAGGGACACATCAAGCTACAAAAATATTCTTGCAAACAAAGTATTAGATTTGAAAAATAAAGATATGATGAAGGTTTTTCATGTCCTTCTGTTTTGACATTATGTGCTAGCAAATCATTGGCAATTTTAGAGGTTATATTTGGGAGCTCGGTTGCCATTTCGGTACAAACTGTTTTTAATTTGAAAATCATGTTATTAGGGTATATTTAAAAATGTGATATAAGTTATTTTTTAAGATGTTTTTAAAATGTGGTAAAGATTAATTTTTAAATTATTTTTTATTTGAAAATATATCAAAATAATTTTTTTATTTTTAAAATTTATTTTTAACATCAATACATCAAAATAATATAAAAATACTAAAAAATTAATTTGAATAAAAAAATCAAATTTGATATAAAAAAAAATTGGTTCAACTACAACCCTAAATATAGCCTTAATCAGATTTAAATCTAAGTGTGTGTTTGAAAGTATAGTATTGTTAAACATGATAGCTTTTTTTATATATATAACTCATTTAATGTATAAAAAATCACAGTAAAAAAAAATTTTTACAAATTTTTTATTGTTTTTTATATGAATTCCATGATTGAAAAAAACTATCATACCCAACCATGACATCCTCTCAAAAAACCCTAAACAATCCAGTAGCATATGTTAAAAAGATCCAAACAATGACTTTAATTTAGTAAGAAGTTCATGATACTTCTAATTACTGTTTGTATTTGAAATGGACAAGGTTTTTTTATTTCCATTTTGATCCCGAAGTCATTAATTTCTTTGCTTATGTCTTTTTGATTTATCAATTACTTTCTAAAAAAAAAAGAGCAATCCTCTAAACATTATTTGTATTTAAAATAGACTAGAGCTTTTTAGAAATTTCAATTTTGTTCCTCAAGTCACAATTTTATTTTATATTTGCTTTTAGTCCATTCGATTGATCAACTACTAGCATTTTTTTACTTTCTCTTGTTTTTTTAACAATAACCACATTCTCATACTAGCTTTAACTAGCTAATTGATCCTTGCTTTACCGCGAATCAGATAAATTTTATTTTTTTCTTGATATAATAGCATTTTTTTCATATTTTTTTACATAAAAAAATTTTAATCACAAATAAAAAAAAGTTCTTGTATATATTTAATTACATAGCCGATAACTATTTATGCAACTGAAAAAATTAAAAAATTCAATTCCTAACCAACCGAAGTTAACCAGTCAAACTCAGGATCTAGATCATGGACTTAACTAGACTAAATAATTTTTTTATATCTAAAATAAATACCAACAAACTTGAGAACCAGCCAAATATCAAGACAATTAGATAAAAATATAAACCAAAACAAATTAAGTTGCTAAATTAATAATTAATAAAATATTAATTGATGAAATTAAAAAAAAATGAGCAAAAAAAAAACTCTAATTGTGATGGGTGAAAATTTTCTTTTTTAGAAGGGGTAAAAAAAGGCATAGGAGCTCAGGCCTAGTTGGTCAATAATGCATGGCCCTCAAGAAAAAGGCTTAAGTGTGCGGGCCTTGAGCAGCCCCAGCCCCCGTACTCGAATCTTGTTTATTTTTTAAGAATTTTTTTTAAGGGGCAAATGATCTATTATATACCCTTTAAATTTTTTAATAAAAAAAATAACAAGCGACGCATTATTTGCCTCATTAAAGTAGACAATATGTCGCCAACCATGCCTTTGGTTCTTGAAAAATTGGGTTATGATATTTCATAAACAGAAAAAACAATTTTCAACCATTAAAAGAAAACCTAAACACATTGTAAAACATATTCATAACCTCAAAAAAAAAAATTTAAAAACCCATAATTAACCTAAAACTAAAATTGTTTGTGGCCTCAAATCTATCATATAAAGCAAATTCAAAGAAAAAAAAAAACCAACGACAAACTCTTCTCACTAAAAGAATATCATTAACATTAAAATAACCTTTTCCATAACTTTAATTGGTATAAATGATAACTCTCTCTGTTTATTGTAGAATACAACAACGTTTCCTCTCTTATCTCAAATAAGAAATAAAAAAAAAGATGAAAATAAAGTTTGAGGCCAAAATCAACTTTGTTCTTGATTCATAAAAATTGAAAGGATCATGTATTTATAGTTGCAAAAGTTTAGGGACTAAAATGCATATTTTGCACAAACTTTGTTAAAGCCACTTATTCCCTCCGTGTTTTTCACTCTAGTCCTTTCTCTTTCAATCCCACACTTTCTTAACAAATTAACCCAAATTGAAATTCAATTTGGCAATTTAACAGTGAAATTTTAAAAAAGATTAGTTTGTAGTGTAACTGCGAGAGAGGCTACGGTCCATTGTGGAAAAGTAATTCCCCGTGCCTTTTAGTTTATAGTGTAATGTAATAATACACTTAAGTCCTCTTTTTTTTTTTTCTTGCAGATTTTAAACAAAGTCATCTATATCTAGGCTAACGGAGTAGGCTACTAAAAAAAAAAACTACAATAAAGTTAATTTGTATAGCAAAGAAAAACAATAAATAAATTAGAAACATATAAAGAAAGATAAATCATAAAGCTATAAAAAATTTATAAAATAAATTGTAATAAACTTGAATTAAAATTGTGTATCAGAAAAATTAAAAAATTATAACGAGATATGTTATCTCAATACTAATTTTAAAACATAACACAATAGAAAAATAACCAATCTAGGATTTTTTTTTACTAAAAAAAAAATCTTAACTCATGTAATGAATTAGAATCCATCCTACACATTGAATCAAATAACCTAGAGTCAAAATGGTTTTCAATCCCTTACAAATCCAGTTGTATAATAAATGTTTGAGATTGTGATAATTTTTGTTTTTAGATATATTTTATTTTAAAAAATATTAAATTAATATTTTTTAGTATTTTTTAATGATTTTGATATATTAATATAAAAAATAAAAAAATTCTGAATTTTTTTATTTTAATATATTTTAAGGTAGAAGGCACTTTTAAATATGTATCTGATATTATTTAATGGAGTGCCTTTTATTTAAAAATATATTAAAAAATATATGTTTTTTATTTTTTATATCAGTATATCAAAATCATTTAAAAACATTAAAAAATATATAAATTTAATATTTTTCTAAGCTAAATGTATTTTTAAAACACATTCAAATATAATTTCAAAAACAAAATCAAATAATTACTAAAAAACACTATATGCTGTATTACCAAAAACGTATATAAACTGCATACACTTCTTTACTTTCCTTGATGATATCACCTGTCTCTTTACTAACAAACCAACTATCAACTTTCATCTATTAACATGTTTAATGTTTATTTTGGATATCAACAATAATCCAATGTTATATTATTGGATCTCAAGAGAAAATTAAATAACATCGATGTGATACCTAAAAATTTGAAGTTGATGACACAATTATTACTCTCACATTGATTCTCATGTCTTCGCCATAAATTTAGTTTGAAAAGTTTAAACTATCATCTCTACCTCTGAATTCATTCAGCACTTCATCTGTCATCTTCTTCGTGCAAAATCTCGAACTCCAAATCTCTTCCAATCATCTTTTAAAAAAACCCTTTAAAAATAGCTACTTCATCTTCAACCACCCTAGTTTCCTTGAAACAATGCCTCAAAAACATGATTGAACTTCAGCCAAACGCTTATTTCAATATTTTTAGGGTATATTTGAGAGTGCAATAGAATCAAACAATTTAAAAAAATTAAATAAAAATTAAATTTTTTTAGAAGTGCAGTTCAACGCACTTACAAATACACTTTTAAACTACATTTATTAACATTGTTTATGTGCTTTAAATTACAGTTAACTTGAAAAAAATATAAAAAATGATGCTTTTTCAAGTTTACTGCATTTTGAAACACGACATTAGCACATAGATACATGCATTTACTAAGATTAATGGAGGTATTTTGTCCTCATCAATGTAAAGTTTTAAACTCTAGTTTCATTTCCAATGAAGACCGAGTAAGTACCATTATTGATGAATGTTAGTTTTTGGACAAAACGATAAAGGTGGAATTAAATCTTGGCCAAGCTAGAAGAAAAATTCAAGAAGTCGTGGCATAACCTTGGTATTTACAAACTGCTTCTGGCCACCAAGTATAACATCAGACCAAACGAGTTTGGGAGCAGCATTTTTGTCCTGATCGAAGTTTAGCGACGTGTTTGTCTGCATGATTGCTACCAACCTTTTAGATCCAGGGGTAATCTTTAGAGCCAACCCCCATGGTTTAGAGGTGGAAACAGATGATTGATACTGAAAAGGTGGTCTGAAGATTTGAAATCCGGTCAAGCATATAATGCCCATATGAGAGCTGAGATGAAGAATACCTTGAATTTCTAAATGAGAACATGTTGCTGGAGTAATGTTTCCTGGCTTGAGGTCACGTTGAACCAGTGGCTCTGGCTTGGTCTGATGGAGAAAGAGCAGACCAGTGGCTACCTCAGCTGCAATTCGGAACCTTTTATTACATAGAGCACCATCAAGTTTCATAAACAATAGCTAGTAATCTATCCAGTCTCCAAGTACTCCTAACGAATCAAGTTCCATGAAAAAGCCTCAGAAGTTCTTCTACATACAATTGATCTACCATGCAAGAACAACCTGCCACGGACATGTCAGCACCATCAGCAAGCTCATAGTCTCACAACCACCTTAGTTTCTTAACCAGGAGCCCCATCAGCAACTCCAAGCAAGAAGCAAATAAACAATCAAAATCAAATAGGAAAAAGAAAAACTTGGAAAGATAAAATTAAGACCAAAGAGTGTGCAGATGCTGCTAGGAAAGTGGAAAAAACCTCATCAACATCAACAAAAAAAAAGTAAAGACAAATCAACTGTGGTTATGCAAAAGAAGTAAAAAACCCATCTCTCAAAAACTTCCAAAAGCATAAACAAAGGGATGGAGATACATGGGAAAAAGAGCAGCTTATTAGAAACAAAAAAAAAGAGAGAGACTAAATTACTTAAAAACTTGATAAAATAGTCAATTATAAAAGATAAAACTATGGTTTATAAAACTACTAAATACTAATTAATTATCATAAATACCTCTAGCTTTTGGGGTTCCATTTCCATATACCTCAACCATGTACTTTGCGA
>Ga0325401_1004807_pt1 | contig 12805 bp, 2 predicted proteins | sample PopdelMetagenome_FD_205666 | JGI IMG/M metagenome (GOLD analysis project Ga0325401, IMG submission 205666) | Populus deltoides microbial communities from Bellville, Georgia, United States - Xylem-PdKOR-R2 | ecosystem: Host-associated > Plants > Phyllosphere > Stem > Wood/Secondary xylem | place...
CCGCAAGCATTGTTTGCGTTCAATGCGACACCACACGTGTGATTAATTAGGCTTCTCTTTCTCTCTTTCCACCATCCCTCACATTATAAATCGATAACAAACGTGGCATAACATTGTGGGTTCTATGGATTTTTTATTTAATGTGGGTCCAATGCAAAACCACATGGTGAGAAAACAAAGGTCGGCGGATTCGAGAATAAAACACAGAAAAAAACATCACAGGCTCTCATGTACATATAATGGATGGATGGTGCTAGCTCTTGTCAGTAACGTGCACCTCTTTCATTGATTCTACAAGTAGGAGGAAACAACACCATGAACAGGTTGCTAGTACAATATTTTCTTTGTTTTTTTATTTATTTAAAATGCATTTTTAAAATTTTACTTTTTTGTTTTACATTAATTTCTTTTATAATTTTAAATTTTTTTAATATATTAATATCAAAAATATTATTTTAATATATAAAAAAATATTTTAAAAAATACCCAATACAAAAAAATCCAAGTAGGGTGGCACACTGAGTGCTAGGTGACCTTTTGCTTTGTTAGAAAGAGGTATTTCTTGAAGTTAAGGGGCAAATTTTATTCTAAGAGCACGTGAAATCGTTCAAGTTATCAAGGCCTTGTGATATCAGTGTTATATCATTAGTCACGTCAATTTATGATTCCTTTCAATCGAAATTAAATTTTTATATCATTAGTCACGTCAATTTATGATAGAGCCTATAATGTGTGAAGTTATTCGCGTTTTTAAATGAGAAAAGAGAGAATCTAATATTCGATAGAACTGCTATTTATTAAAAAAAAATATTTACTTTCTTGAGTTCATGTACAAAAACTCTTCTCGGGTAGGAATTTACTATCATAAAAAAAATATATATATTTTTATTTTTTCATACAAGTATATACATATTTTTTTATTTAGACCCATAAAATACGCTTTTTAAAAAAGTAAGGTTTCCTCGAATCCAAAAATAAAAAAAAAATACTTGTATATACATTATGTATTGAGCTTAGAGTTATATTGTCCGTATACTAACCTATTTCAAGTCTATGCCCTAAAGTTTTATATCTCACATGTATATATAAATACCAATTGTAATCAGTTCTTATAGCAATACAATACAAAATCTCCAGATAAACTCTTTCATGGTATCATAGAATGGAACGTTTCTAGGGTTCAATTCCTTGCGTTCTTAATTTGTTTGTCTTTATTTTTCTTTATCGTACAAGAACTTCTAGTGCAGCTTGAAGCGTGACTTGTTCTTCATGAACACATTTTGGATAAATCTATTGCTAAGGAGCTCGATTTAAAAGTCCAACTCCAAAACCATAAGAAAAATAGTATTTTTATTAATGCTAACTGTCAAGAATTGTAAGAATATAGTGGTGCCCTAGCTACTACCAATCGCCCTGTTTTTTTTATCATTAACAAGTGTCCCATAAACAGAATGGCCTTCCATCCACTTGTGATTCACTTTCTACTGTTGCCTTTCACCAAAAACCATGTCCTCTAATCCATGAGCTATGGACTATACTCCTCACTCATGAGACTCAATTGGAATATTTTGATTCAGGATTTACTAGTAAACTAGTAGATACCCATCCACCATCTTTGATAGCCTCTCAACCAAATCAGTCTTTTTTTTTCCTTCTAATTCTCAATCTCTCTTCTGATTCTCATGAACATTGTGGTTGTGGGGGATGATGGCGTGGTCATGGCCGTGGCTGTAGTGGTCAATGGCCCTTTACTTTTCCATCCATGAATTTTCCTTCCAATCCTAATCTTGCTTCCTATGATTTTTACTCCTCTTGTCAAAATTTTGAGCCTCCTTTTACTAGTCATGGTCTTATCCGACCTGCTCCGATGAACATGTTCTCACAGTCCCAATTGTCTCTATTACATGCCAAATTTACAATCAATATGGCCATATTGCATGAAATTTTACAACCCGATATAACTCTCCTTTGGGTATGATCTCAACTATTGCAGGTGATAAACACTCTGCACTTGTTGCTCTCCTTTGGGTTTAGAGTTATACTGCCTATATGCAAACTTAGTCCATGTTCTATATATTTGTTGTGAGTGGAGTTGGCACAAATGATTAGAACTCCTTGTGGGGTAACTAACCCTAGTTCCCATGGCCCAAAGGAGTCTCTCATCAAAAAAATTTCTCTCTGCGCGTGCACGTAATTCTTGTTTTTTTTTCCTTATGTCGGCCCACACTTTGACACGTGGTTTTTGCGTGGTGAGCCCCGCTTTGCCCCTTCACACGGGGCTGTTCTTCACATATTTGCCATCCTTCGTCAGGTTGTGAAGTGAAATTCAAAGGCTTAATGAGCCAAAATGGTCAAGTCGTCTTCACAAGTTTGATGAATAACAATGATCATCTAGTTTTGTTGGGTGACAGCCAATTGCCACTTGACATTGTGCAAAAAATTATGTTTATGTTTAGTTTATGATGGGACAGGATTATAATGGGACCTCTAGTTTTTGTTTCTGTCTCTCCGACTGATTGTGGATATTGAAGACACACCCTTTCACTTCAAGTTTCCATTTACCACTCTTGTTTTATTTGTTGTAATTATGTACGTTATAATTTATTAAAATCAGTTTCAGAATAAATTAACGTTTCATGTATGCCTCTGGCTGTATGACACAGAATTTGGTGAGGACAGAATTACCTTGTCATCTCCGTACACTAAAAATCAACGAGATGTTGATTTTTTTTATATAATCTAGGTAGCTTACATGCACCATAATTAATTTCTAGATTCATTAAGTATCTTACAAGTCTAATGAATATATAAAATATCGCGAGAGTGACAAGCATTGATTTATAAATATACAAGTTAACGTCGACACTGTAGAATTTCTAATTCCCAATATTTGAATCTGCTCTCACTTTCAATTTCTATTTATTTAGGTCATGTTTGTTTCACAGAAAGCGATTTTCGGGAAATTACTTTTCAAACTTTCCTGTGTTTGTTTGCCTTTAGAAAAATTGGTCAACGGAAAACACTTTCCAATCAAAGAAAAATTTGGCTTAGTTTCCAGAAAAGTGTTTTCCTAAAAAATTTGGGCGGAAAACACTTTCCGGAAGTTGTGAAAAATTTAGAAATGTCATATTATTTGCTGATGATATCAAATTTGGTACTCAAATTTTTTATTGTTATATATATATATATATATTTTGTTTTGAATATTTATTTTTCAATTTCATCTCTTAAAATTTAATTTTTATATTAACTTTGGTCCTCATTTTTATAATTGTTATTTGCTTTTCCCTTATCATTTCTTATTGAAATTTTTTATCTATCAAATTTGATCCTCATTCTTTTGATTATTATTTATTTTATTTGAAATAATTTATGAAATGTTTATTATTATTATTTTAATTTCTTCATCTTTCATTTTTATTTTATTTTTTAGATTTGATTTCTATTATTTTGATTATTATTTATTTTATTTGAGATAATTTATGAAATTATATTTTTTTCAATTTCATCCTCATTCAACTTTTTAATTTGTAAGATTTGTTCATTATTATTTTAATAAACATGAGAAAATAAAACATTAATAAGTTATTTTCCAGCTCATTTTCCATGACATAACAAAACATTGGAAAGTGTTTTCCAACTTATTTTTCATTACACTACCAAACATCAAAAAATAATTTACTTTTCCACATCGGAAAATAATTCACTTTCCTGAAATTCACTTTTCTAAAATTCACTTTTCAAAAGGAAACTACTTTTTAGCAAACAAACGGGTAATATGCATTAACTTTCTTTAATGAAATATATTATCATTTACATTGAAGTGAAAGGGTTTGTGTCTTCATGAGTTCTTAATTAACATGAATTATTTGAATCTCCAATGGAAACATGTTAAAGACTAAATTTGAAATTTTAGGTTCAACCTTATGATGGCCATTGATGAAGTGGAGAAGGCCACGCAGTGAAAGGGAAGAGAGTTTGTTTTGCGTCAAAATCTCATACTAAAACACAACAAAACTGCTGAAGGAAACGTATGCTTCTTTAAAAGATAGCGTGGATAGTCTTTCATGGAGTCTTAAAAAATATTGGAAAACATAACTCAAAATAACAGCAAGCTCAAGGAAGATTCTCAAAACATTCATAACTAATATGAAGAGATACTCAAATAAGGGAAATAATTTAAAGTTGGAAGCCTAAAACAGGATATAGATCCTAATGAGCCGTGTTTTTTTTTTTTTCGCATTTTGGATCAAAAGTTCTTTTTGTTTAAATGCAAATATATATATATATATATATATATATATATATTCAAGCCTTGTACACGTATTATCTAGTATTTCTTTTAATTGTTAAATAAAAATTTGATGAGTGTGTTATATATATATATTAATAAATGTTAAAAGAGATATAAATGCTAACTAAAAAATTGATGATTGTGTTATTTATATATATATATATATATATATATATATATATATATGTATGTATGTATGTATGTATCAATAAATGTTAAAAATATGTTTTCGATATTTTTTTTAATTGTGAAACTGAGAGATAGATGATTTCATGCATTGGAGAGCCATTCAAAATTATTTTATTTAATTATATGATAATAAATTGTTTTTGTAGGAAGAGCAATAATTTAAATTTCATTGAAACAAAATAGTTTGTTACTATGGTTCCTCCTATTCTTATTTATGCTTCTACTATAAAAAAATAAAAATTATTTGTCTATTTTTTATTTAATGAAAATCAAAAGCAATCAGAACAAAATGTAAAATGAATTTGTCGATTTGAAATAAGAATAAAAAATATATCTCTCTAATTAAAACCTCTTTATTTTATCAATACGATTCATTTTTTTAAATATTTTTTTACTAGAATATCTATTTTAGAAAATATCTTATCATAATCATAAAAACAAGTTTTAATCATAAAAAACTAATATTCTTATAATCTTAAGATGAATTTGTTAAAAAATAGTAGAATAAAACACTATTCACGCATTGCCACAAGGAAATTTTATGGACATGTTATTAAACTTTTCTTGGCAACCTACAAACTCCCTAACCCAACCCCTTGTTTGGCCTCAATCTCAAATTAGATTTGGTGAAAGTTGATTTGATGTTACTTTATTGACCTAGCGAGACCAAACATAACCTGGTTGACCGTGAAAACCTAATTTGACTTAAAAACAATTTTAAGGATGATGTTGTCTTAACTTTTTTTTAATGTTGATAAAATAATATTTTAGATCAACATGAGTTAATATGTCAAATTCGCAACCCAAATCATAAACCCAGTTGAGTTTAATAACTTTGTTTTTTGAAATATATTTTTATTTAATTATATAATAATAAAAATAAACATAAGTAGGAAAGACTATATATATAAAAAAGAGTGTTCATTAATAGTATTAAAAAATGTTATAATTCTATTTGAAAACAAAGTAAAAATTAAATAGTATGTGATTAAATATGCTCTAAATACATTTCTAATATTTTATTTATAGATTTTTAATTAAAATTGATGAAAATAAAAATTAGGCCAAAAAAATAAGTGCTTAGCTCTTAGTGGGCTAGCGTGCCTAGTCCATTAAAAATAAAACTAGACACCTAAGCTTGTTAGGCTAGGCCAACATACCTGACAATCCCTATATTTTTTTTTCTTAATATGGGTAGATGAGAAGTCGTATTATTTTTAAAAGAAAAAAAGCAACATGTCATTTACTGGTGGTATTCTGGTCACCACAAGTATCTCAATAAAATCATATATAACCTTTAAATAACCTTTGATAGATCAAACTATAAAAATCATCTCAAATAAAAAAAATCCCCAAACCCTAATCTACATTTTCAACAAGTTGATGGTTAAAAAACATCTAAATAAAACTCCTCACATCAAATGAAATCCTCTAACACTAAGATTATCTCTTTTTTTTAGCTAGAATATAGATTTTCGACAACTTTCTCTCTCCCCCCTATTTTACTCTCTCTCTCTCTCTCTCTCTCTCTCTCTCTCTATATATATATATATATATATATATATATATATATATATATATAATTTTGGGAATGGAACACAAAATAAATAAAGTGTGAGACTAAAACATTAGAACCTCAATAAAAAAATAAAAAAACTTTGAGGATAAATTCATATTTAACCTCAAAATAACCTTTAATCTGCAAAAAAAAATAAAAAATATCATCTTTAATAAATGTTTTTTGAGACTTGATCCATGTTTTTCATTAAAATGAGGGTTAAAAAACACCTAAATATAACTCTTCACGTCAAATTGAACTCATTGACACTTAGATCAACTTTTTTTGTTACCAAAATATAAACAATCTACAACTTTCTCTTTCCTTCTTTATTTTTTGATGACTCTCTCTCTCTCTCCATAAAAAATTCATCGATTGAACTACAAACTAAATGAAATGTGAAACTGAAACATCAAACCTTAATAAACAGTGATAAAAAAAATAAAATAAAAAACATTAGGGATCAAAATTTTAAAAAGGCACCATTTGAACAATAGAAAATGAAAAAAAAATGTTATAATTTTGTCTTAGTGTCAAATTTAGTTTTTGCAATAAAATTGAATTTTATATTGGCAAATCAAGCATTAATTTAATTTTGAAATATTTTTTTTTGATATCGAGAGAACCCTATAGAAAGCTAATTGAAAACATTATAAGCCCAAAATCCTAGTTAATACAATATGTCAGAATAAAATTAAAAATAAGAATATTTTGGTGATTGAAATAGAAAATCCTTTAATGATAAAAAAAATTGTTTCAATTTATAATGTTTTCTTTCTTAGGCTACAACATTTTCTCTAGGCCTTCTAGTTTTTTTTTTTTAATTCATTGTATTAACACAGATCTTATAGGTTGAATCACTAAAAGGAATGAAAATAAATATTAAAATTGGATGGAAATGACTATACACGCTATTTTAGCGACCTCGAGCTATATAATTTTGAATCAATTTTTCAAATTTTACTTACACACTTTAAAAGTATAATTCATAGTATCAAAACTTGTAAATATTTAAAGTTAAGTTGTTTATTTATTTTTATGAGATGACTTCCATGATTGTTCTATTTTTCTATTTAATTTATGTATTTTTAACAAATTAATTCCATGTTAGAAGATGATGAAGTCATGAAAAAACTTCAGAAATAAATAGGTTTTTCATTGTTGTGTCCTAGGATGTTGGTATGACTAGGCTAGTCTTTATTTGATAGGTTGTACCTAGACTTTGCCTGATGGATAGATGTTCACTTGAAAAATAAGTTTTCTGATAAACAATAGACTTTACGATGCTTAAGTTAGTAAAATATAGTAGGGAAATAATATAGAAAATAAAGTATCATGAAGGTGAATAAAATACATATCTTTATCATGTGAGTGATTGTATGGCATAAAGTTGCATGTAATAGAACTTGTGTTGGCCTAGAATGGCTTGCATGTTGCTTGATTTTCAATGGAGTAGGTCTAGCTTTTAATGGTCGAGTATAGCTCTAACCATGAGAATTGCTGGTTTTGTATGACAAGATTGTATGGAGACTTGGCTCTGACTCGGGCCTTGAAAATGGATTATAACTGGTAATTAGGTGTATTTATACATATGGTCCTTGATATTTTTTCATGAAGAATGAGGCATATTATTAGTGGAGAAATTGTTGTTCACCAATGGATGTGTAGCCAAGCAATCAATTGGAGAAAACAATGGTGGTTGTTACTGTTATCTAGTTCTTTTCATGTAGAAAAAAAATGTTGGTTAGCCATGGTGATTGTTGTTTTTTGTGTCATGCCATGGTTTTTATGTTATGCTATCATTGTAGAAATGTTGGTGATCATGAATGAATCCCTTGATTCTCCTTTTAAATAATGCTTTATTAAAAGATTGATGGTGTTATAGAGATTATACTATTTGAAAATGAAGGTGTTTCTTTCTAGTGACACTTTTATGCTCTTCTTAAATGATAAGTTGGTAAGAGATTAAGGGCATTGTTTAAATTCTACCCTTTAAAAACAAATATGTCATTATTTGGTGACACTTGCTTCTTCAACTCGAATATAGTTCTTCATTGCCTATTTTACATTAAGAAAAGTCCAATTAGAGAGATCATATAAAACTTTTCATTAATCAGGGCTCAGTAGCAAGTTGTTCAAATATATTTTTCATGTTTAACATTTTGTTGTTGAATATCTAAAGTTAAACTTTAATGCTTTCATCTTCTCATTGGATGATGTAAAAATGGTTAATCATGTTTTCCTCAGTTGAAATGCTAGTGTTGATATAAGATATGAGCTTAATGTAGAGATCGTAAAGGCCAAAGATGAAATCAGGTTCAAAGCTATGATACCATACCCTAGCAGATCGATAAAATATCATTAGAAGAACTTTTCACATCACATCACTCTTTTGTGTTAAAAGATCTAGGATTCTTCTAATATTTTGGATGTGCTTTCTAGGATATATAATACCATCATAGTTGTTCAAGTTAGTCTTCACAAGGAAACATTCTTTAGAGAGGTGAGTATGTAACACTCAATGACAAAGTGGAAAGTCTTCCATCAGATTAAGACTAATGTTCATTCTTAGGAGCTCATGTAATCCTGATCTCGTCTCATGATTATGTATTTTTCATCAGGGAGTATATGAGTAAAAGTTAAGGGAGAATTGATAAAGTTAGCCATATTTTTGGATAGGATTTGTGGAGGAGTGATCTTCAAAGCGAGAGTAGCTCTTTTGTAGAGTTGGAGTAACATACATACTTTGCACATCATTTAATCTTGTTTTTTTTTTCATAAAACTGGAGTTTTCTTTGTACATTGAGAGCATGTACTTAAGTTGTATGTTGTATTTCATGTTGATAGAATGAAAGAGTATGGGGTTGTTCTTATATGACTAAAACAACATTGTTGAGTACTTACACTTGATGGAAGAGTTGTTGAAAAGTCGAAGGAGTTGGATATTTTATGGTAAGGAGATCAATTACTCTCTTATATCCAAGAGTTTTGTTAACCATGAAAAAGTATGATGGGTGAGAAGGAATGAGATAGATTTTGTTTAGTTTCCCATAAACAAATGCAACTAAAGAGGTTCTGAAAAAACTAAAGGCATAAATAGCTCTTTTCATGGTTGCATCTTAGGAAGTTGGTATGACTGGGCTGGTCTCTAATTGATGGTTTGTACCTGGGCTTTACTTGCTAGCTAGATGTTTGTCTGAAAAACAAGTCTCTAAGGAACAAAAGGGTTTCTGATGATTAAATCAGTAAAATATAATAGAAAAATTATGTAGAAAGAGAAAAGTGTAATGAAGGTAAATGGAATGTGTATATGTAGCATGGATTGTACATGTAGCATGGAAATGATTGTATGTCCTAGAATTGTATGACATAGAACTTATGTGTAGTCTAGAATGGCTTGTATGTTGGCTTTTATTGGAGTAGAAGTGTAGCTCTAGCTATGAGAATAATTGACTTTATATGAAAGTTTGTATGGAGACTTGGCTCTAGTTCTGGCCTTGATAATTGATGGTGACTGGTTGTATTTATACATCCAATCTTTGAACTTTATTCATGGAGATGGAGGCATGACATTAAAGGAGAAGTTAGTCCCACCATTGGTTGTGGAGCTAGGCAATTCATTGGGAAAAAAAGAGGTGCTTGTGAGTGCTATTTAATGCTTTTAATATAAAAAGATTATTGGTTAACTACGATTGATATTAGTTGTTGTGTCATGTTATTATTGATAAAAATGTTATTAATGATCAGTATCGTGATCCATGACATCAATTAAAGTCGGCCACCATAAAATGTTGGCCTTTATACTAGTAGAATCCGAAATATTGTCCGGAGAGCACAAGGCTTGAAAAATATTGGGCAATCAAATTTGTAAAGTATTTTTCTGGAATTCTATTTTTCTTCTTTCTGACAATCAAAATAATATTTTGTCGCAAGTGATATTTATTGTCCGATAATATGGATTATTGTCAAGAAATGCAGCAACAAATCCTTGTTTTCACACCTAAATCAAGTCCCAACGTCTTGTTTATGTATCTGATTCTTGATTACAGATCTTCCTCAAGATTGATTCGTTATCAAAATTATACTCTCCTGGAATTAATAAATTCTATACCTGGCAAGGTTGGTCCCATTTGATTAATAACAAAAAGAGGAAAGGAATGCAAAACTACAGAGAATTTAGAGCTCCCTAGCTTAATTTAAGAAGAGAATATTGGTTATTCATTCAGAATAATTTAAAACTGTAATTATAACTTAAAATACCTTTTTTTTTAATCCTTTTACTATACATTACGTGAATCTAGGATGGGAAAAATTGAATGTTGATATGGTAAGGAGCCTCTTGCAAGGTTTGGTCCTCTTGCTCGGCTTGTTTTGGGTCTGATCATTCATTCATTCAACCTAAAAAAAGTAAAATTACTCTATTTTTATTCGATTTTTTTTAATCGAAGGGAGGATCGAAGAATTACATACTAACCATTTGAGGGTTAGTTAACCCACACATATGTCCTCAAACTGAAGAGTTTTTTCATTCCTTATGCAGGGTTTTTTATTTTTTATTTTTTTCCCATAACGTGGCAAGTCAATATATTGTTGATAACTTGTAATAATACTAACCAGTAGATTCACTTTATTATGTCATCTAAGTGTCGAAATACATAACAAAATGTATCATACAATTTTATTTTCATATCATATTAAACAACTCATATTCAAGTATCAAAGCATAATCTTCTAAAAAAAAAGGGAAATTCATATTATTACATATCTATTACTTCAAAATAAATTTGAATAGACTATGTACAAATATGTTAAATCAAAGGGTGAAAACCTCGCAGCCAATATATAGCAAATTCCGAATATGTATAAAAACTTCGAAAGCAAATCCAAGTCTTTTTCAGTGGAAATTCCATGGATATGTTTTTAAGAGAGACTTTTGGAGATTCCACGACAGTGAAGTGAATATCCAACAAAACAGCAGATAGATAATCAAAACATTGGTAAGTAACCGAAATAACTTCCACACCGACATATCCCCAAGACTTTCGGTTAATTATAGGACCCAGAAAATGTGATCTTTCGCTGTCCAAGTGCCACCCATGACGTGGAACCACACCTTAATTTGTATGGGATCGCCATGTCAAGTTGACAAATAAACAAGTGTGGGTCCCTTCCACGCTGATCCCCCCACAAAGAATAAATCTCCTCTTCACTCGGTTTTTATCTCTAGCTAAGCTGCATGGCCCCTTCTTTAGTATCCTCTCGCCTCACTTTCTATCTTCTTTGCTTTGCTTGTTTACAAATGCTACTTTATATTCTAAGGATAGATTCAATAATTGAAACCCACAATCTATCTACGGAAACCAATATTGCACAAAGTATGTAAAAGAATGCACAAAGTGTGTTCTGATAAGGTAGAAATAATTTTAAGGTTTTGGTTAGGTTTACTAAGTTGTGGTAAGCAAAAATTCTAATAAGAATATGTAAAAGAATCGATTATTTGCTTGCCTTTCTTTGTAATTAAATGTGATGTGAGTGTATGTAATGATGATGATGAAGAAGAAAATTATTCACAATTGAAACAAGTTTTTGGTATAATATTTAAATTTTAATAATTAAATATTAATTAGTCTGAATCTCATTAATTTCATTCTTCTAATTAAATAATTCAATCACAAGATTGTATAAGTTTGAAGTTTTTTTTAACTGTTATAGAATAATATAAATTATATTTTAGGAACTTACCTAACAGCTTAACTTATTGAGTTGAAATGTTTATTTGACATGATATCAGAACTTTAATAACCAAGCGGTCACGAGTTCAATTCTTACTATCTTATTTATTTGAAAAAAAATAAAACACAAGGTAGTATGGACCCGTGCAAGTTTCAAATCCAAAAAAATTTTACTTGAAGAGGTGTGTTAGAGAATAATATAAATCATATTCTGAGATCTCACCTAACAGTTTAAGTTGTTGGGTTGAGATGGTTTTTTAACAAAAATATTTTATTAACTAGAAAATAAAGAAGAATATAGAAAATAATTTATAATCATGTAATGATTAAGATTAGTACAATAATACAGTTATTCTGGTTGTAGAAATCACATAGAGTTAAGTATCATAAGTACCCATTATATATATATTCTTGAACTTGTATTTTTCATCAACACTATCATTAATGAAACACTATCATTATTTCTTTAATTGAGCCTTAAAATTGTTAAAGTCGGTAATTTGAAGGCAAGCTGCAATTATTATTGTAACTTTGAATTCTCCTGCCTGCAACCCTACGCGACTTTTTTCTTTTTGGTACAAAAGCAAGATTGAATTCTTCCCATAGCTCTATAAAATCAACACTTGTTATGCGTGTAAATTTATCACTACCATGGCGAAGTAGAGCTGCCAATTTTATCACTCCACATGGCAGTAGACAGAGCTGTTAATAAAGTATATACCCATCACATTCTTTGAATATAAACTTAAAGTTACAGAGAATTTGGGACTAGTTGCAAGTGTGACGGGGCAGTCAATTCGACTTTCTTATCTTTTCCAATAATTTAACGACAGGATAACTACCGATAACTACCAGATAACAAAATGAAAAGAATCTTGCCCCAATTTCTTTTTCCTGGTTGGAAACAGTTTTTAAGGTAGAAACTAGAAACAAAACTAGGATTTCAATGGTCAGAAATAAACAATGTTAGCTACAGTCCTAGGGAGATGTTGTGATATTAGCATAAAGAAACTAAATTTCATAAACAACACC
>Ga0325401_1004810_pt1 | contig 12802 bp, 5 predicted proteins | sample PopdelMetagenome_FD_205666 | JGI IMG/M metagenome (GOLD analysis project Ga0325401, IMG submission 205666) | Populus deltoides microbial communities from Bellville, Georgia, United States - Xylem-PdKOR-R2 | ecosystem: Host-associated > Plants > Phyllosphere > Stem > Wood/Secondary xylem | place...
TGGGCGGCGCGCGGGGGAGGAATGGGGCCGCCGGGGGTGTCGGAGTTGGGCTGACCTTCCGAGGGCCCTCCGTGGCCAGGGGGAGGAGGAAGGAATTCTTCCTCCCCCTGGAACCCCCGCCATCATCTTTTTCTGATGAGTTTTAGGCTCTTGCCCGACTGGCCCACGCCTCGGGTCTTGGACCCGAGGCACCCGGAGAGGGCAGTAAGGATGCGATGGTGTCAGAAGCACCCTCGATCATCCCTTCCGCGGTAGCCCAATGGGGGTCCAGGGGCCTCAGGCCCTTGGCGGGTGAGGTCCGGAGAGGGCAGGGCCCTCTTCGGTCCCGCAAGCGAAGGATCGGCGGCCGCACCGCCGTTGCGCCCCGCCCGGATCGGCCGGATGCTGCCCTCGCCCACCGGGCCCGTCCGAGGAACGCAACATGCAAGGCTCACCGCCCCACGCGGGGCGTCGCGCGGCCCTAGCCCTCGGGGCCCTGGGGTTCGGGGCCGCCGGCCGCGGCGCCGCGGCCGCCGACCCCTACCCGAACCGCGCCGTCACCCTCACCGTCGGCTACGCGCCGGGCGGCGGCGTGGACATCTTCGCCCGCCTGATCGGACGGGCGCTGACCGAGGCGACAGGCCAGTCCTTCGTGGTGGAGAACCGGCCGGGCGGCGGACAGAACGTCGGCGCCGTCCGCGTCGCGCGCGCCGCGCCGGACGGCTACGTGCTGTTCATGAGCTCCTCGGCGCTCGCGGTGAACGTCTCGCTCTACCGCCGGCTGGAGTACGACCCGGTGCGCGACTTCGCGCCCGCCGCCCTGTTCGCGCAGAGCCCGAACCTGCTTCTGGTCAACCCCGCCCTGCCGGTGCGGAGCGTGGCGGAGCTGCTCGCCCTCGGGCGGGGGCGGCCCGATCCCCTCGCCTACTCCTCCTCCGGCGTCGGCAGCTCGCAGCACCTCTCCGGCGCGCTGCTGATGAACCGCACGGGGGTGGAGCTGCTGCACGTGCCCTACACCGGCACCGCGCCCTCCCTCACCTCGGTGCAGAGCGGCGAGGCGGCCTTCACCTTCTCCAACATCCCCGCCGCGCAGTCCTTCCTGCAGAACGGCCAGCTGCGGCCGATCGCGACCACCGGCGCGGCCCGCTCCGCCTCCCTGCCCGATGTCCCGACGATGGCCGAGGCGGGGGTGCCGGAGTTCGAGGTCTCCACCTGGTACGGCATCCTCGCCCCCGCCGCGACGCCGCGGGAGGTGATCGAGCGGCTCAACGCGACGGTCAACGGCATCACCCGCCAGCCCGCCTTCCTGGCCCAGCTCGCCTCGCTCGGCGCGGAGCCGATCTCGACCTCGCCGGAGGGCTTCGCCCGCTTCATCGCCGGGGAGATCGAGCGCTGGCGGCCGGTGGTCGCGGCGGGGAACGCGACGGTGGAATAGGTGCGTGGGCGGCCCCAAGGGGCGCCGCCCCGTCGAAGGCAGTGCCGTCGACCCCCGCAGGTCCCCCGGCGGGGGGGCCAGACCTTGAGGGTGTTACGGACCTGCGGGCGACCTTGTTTCGGGTGGATGCCTGCACGTAAGTCGCACCCGTCCGATGTGTCTGACGAGGAGTGGGCGCTGGTCGCGCCCTGCCTGACGCTGCCGCCCGAGGCGGCCGGGCAGCGCGAGCACCCGCGGCGGGAAGCGTCAACGGCTCGCACCACCTGGTGCGCTACGGCGTGGCCTGGCGGGCGATGCCAGACGATCTTCCGCCCTGGCACGCGGTCTACGGCCGGGTCCAGCGCTGGCTGCGGGCGGGCTGCTTCGAGATGCTGGCGCAGGATCTTCGCGCCGTGCTGCGCTTGGCCCGGGGCCGCGCGGAGGAGCCTCCGGCCGCCGTGCTCGACAGCCGGACCCTGCGATCCACGCCCGAGAGCGGCGCCAAAGCGGCCCGGGACGGGCACAAGCGAACCCGGCGCTCCAAGCTGCACCTGGCCGTCGACACCCTAGGGCACCGGCTGGCGCTGCACATCACCCCTGCCAACGCCGATGACCGCTCGGCCGTCTCCGCTCTGGCTCAGGCCGTCCAGGACGCCACCGGCGAGAGCGTGGACCTGGCCTGTGTCGATCAGGGCTATACCGGCGAGCGGCCCGCCCGGGCCGCGGCCACCCACGGCATCGCCCTGGAGGTGGTCAGCCTCCCCGAGGCCGGGCGCGGCTTCGTGCCCCTGCCCCGGCGCTGGGTGGTCGAGCGCTCCTTCGCCCGGTTCGCCCGCTCCCGCCGCCTCGCCCGCGACGACAAGCGACCACCCGAGACCCTGGCGGGCCTGCCCCTCGTCGCCTGCACCATCCTGCTGCTCAAGCGCGCCGCAGACCCCGACGCCAGTGCGTAACAAACCCTAGGAAAGCTGTTCGCCGGTTCTTCGCTTTCGGGACCGAAGCCCACTCCGCCCTCTCCGGACCTCACCCGCCAGGAGCCTGAGGCCCCTGGGCCCGCAGAGGACTGCCGTGGATGCGATGATCGAGGGTGTTTCTGAACCCTGTCGGCACCCTTCCTGACCGCTCCGGGCGCCTCGGGTCCACGACCCGGGGCGTGGGCCAGATCAGATGGTGCCAATCAGCCAGAAGAAGATGATGGCGGGGGTTCCAGGGGGAGGAGGAATTCCTTCTTCCTCCCCCTGGCCATCGAGGGCGATCGACGAACCGGACTGCCCGTCAGGCCCGTCCCGTCGCGGCGGCCCCGTTCGGCGGCGCGGCGCGGGGCGCGTGCAGGGTGGCGATCTCGGCCCGCAGCGCGCGCACCTCGGCCAGCAGGACCTGGTTCTCGGCGTGGTTGCGGGCGGCGGCGGCGCGGGCGGCCTCCTCGGCCGCGCGGGCGTCGGCGCTCTCGCGTTCCTCGCGCAGGGTCTGGATGCTCTCCACGATGACGCCGAGGAAGAGGTTCAGCACGACGAAGGTCGAGAGCACGATGAAGGGGATGAAGAAGAGGAGGGCGAGGGGGCGTCCCTCGCTCGCCGGCCCCACGATGTCCTCGACCCAGGCCTCGAGGGTCATGAGCTGGAAGAGGGTGAAGATCGAGGCGCCGAGCGTGCCGAACTTCTCGGGCATGACGTCGCCGTAGAGGCGCGTGGCGAGCACGCCGAAGACGTAGAACATGATCCCCATCAGCAGCAGGATGCTGCTCATCCCCGGCAGGGCGCCGAGCATGGCGCCCACCACGCCGCGCAGCGAGGGCATGATCGAGAGGAGGCGCAGCACGCGGATCGAGCGCAGCACCGACAGGTCGCCGTCGACCGGCAGCCAGGTCACGCCGACGACGACGAGGTCGAAGAGGCCCCACGGATCGCGGAAGAAGGCCCCGCGCCGGGCGATGATGCGAAGCACGATCTCGGCCGTGAACAGCAGCAGCAGGGCGCCGTTCACCGCGTCGAGCGGCCCGCCGAACCGCGCCACGACGGCGCTCGAGGTCTCGAGGCCGACGGTGACGGCGTTGACGAGGATGAGGGCGAGGACGGCGTGCTCGAAGCCCGGCCGGGCGATCAGGCGCGCGATCCGGGCCCGGACGGGGCCGATCCGTCCGCTCACCGGCGCGATCCCCCGCGGGGGGCGGCTCGTTCGCTCGTTCGCGGTGCTGGGCGCATGGGGGGAGGAATGACAAGGCCGGCCTCCTTCCGCAAGATGGCGCGCGGGCGCTCAGGCGGGCACGAGCCGGATCCTCGGGTGGTCCGCCAGGATCCCGAGGACCGTGTCGAAGTAGGTCGGGCCGGTGCCGTCCTCCAGCGCGTCGAGCTGGCGGCGGATGCGGGCGGCGTCGAAGACCCCGGGGCGGCCCAGCTTGTCGCGCAGCCACGCGGCGGTCGCCTCCCGCCCGAGCGCGGCCCGGGCGTCCTCCATCGCCCGCCAGACGAGCGTGACGGTCCCCGCGCCGCGGGTCGCGCCGTAGCCGCCGCGAAGCAGGTCGTCGAGCGCGTCGAGGCTCGCGCCGAGGCGCCAGCTCTCCCCGGCCATGAAGACCCGGTTGATCTCGTCGTAGAAGGAGGGAATGTCGCGGACGGCGCGGCCGTCGAGGACGAGGGTTCGCGTCACGCCGCGCGCCTCCGGCGGGGAGGTGGGAGGGGCCCGGCCGGCCGGGGCTTCCCCGACATGCCGGGGGAGGAGGGCGGTTCTTGCCAGATGGGGCGGTGCGTCGTTATGCATCCGCGTCGGGAACGGTTTCAAGCCGGGATCGCGGGACGTCAGGGAAGAGGCCGTGTCCATGGCAGGCTGGCTGAGGACCGGGTTGGCGGGGCGCCCGCGGCTGCTGCCGCTCGTGCTCGCGGGACTGCTGCCGGGACCGCTCCTCGCCCCGCCGTCCCTCGCCCAGGCCCCCCCCTCCCCGGGCCAGGGCTCCTCGCTCTCCGGGCCGTCCCTGCCGGGCGGGTCGGCGGTGCCGGGAATCGTGGTGCCGCCCGGGGGCAGCCCGATCCCGCAGATCGCGCCGGCCGCGCCGCCCGAGGTCGGGCCCGGCGGGCGGGTCGGCCCGGCCGCGCCGGCGGCGGTGGCGCCGGGGGCCGGAAGCGTCGCCGTGCGGGGCGTGGCGTTCGAGGGGGCGACGGCCTTCCCGCCGGACCGTCTCGCGGCGGCGGCGGGACCCCTGACGGGGCCGGCCGTGCCGGTGGCCTCGCTGGAGGCGGCGCGCGCCGCGATCGTCTCCCTCTACCGCGAGGAGGGCTATCCCTTCGTGACCGCGGACGCGGTGGTGGGGGCGGACGGCGTGCTGCGCTTCCGCGTCACCGAGGGGTACGTCAGCGAGGTGCGGCTGGAGGGCGACATCGGCCCGGCGGGCACGCAGGTGCTGCGGTTCCTCAACCGGCTGGTGGGCGTCCGGCCGATCGCGATCGCGGCGCTGGAGCGGCAGCTCCTGCTGGCGCAGGACATCCCCGGGATCACGATCCGCACGGTGCTGCGGCCGGCCGGGACGGAGCCCGGCGCGCTCTCCCTCGTGGCGCAGGTGTCGCGGCGCCCGCTGTCGGGCTTCGTCACCGCCGACAACCGCGGCTCGCGCTTCACAGGACCGGCGCAGTTCCTCGGCGCGGCGCAGCTGAACGCCTTCACCGAGTTCGGCGAGCGGACGGAGCTCGCGCTCTTCTACGCGGACGGCGACACGCAGCTCTTCGGGCAGGTGGCGTCGGAGGCCTTCGTCGGCGGCTCGGGGCTGCGGGTGCGGCTCTACGCCGGGCGCGGGCGGGCGACGCCGTCGGGGGTGCTGCAGTCGCTCGGCTACCGCGGCGACACGACGGTGGCGGGCGTGTCCGCGACCTACCCGCTGATCCGCGGCCGCTCGCAGACGCTGAACCTGGTCGGCGCCTTCGACGTGCTGGAGAGCGAGATCGAGGTGAACGGGCCGGACGGGCGGGCCGAGCGGTTCAGCCGGGACTCGCTCCGGGTGGCGCGGCTGGGCGCGGACCTGGCGGTGTTCGACCTGCTGGCGGGCGACGCGCGGCCGGCGAGCAACTTCCTCGCGGTGCGGCTCTCCCAGGGGATCGACGGGCTGGGGGCGAGCTCGGGTGCCGGGCCGGACGCGTCGCGCGCGGGCGCCACCTCGGGCTTCACCAAGATCGGGGCGGAGGCGACGCGCACCCAGGCGCTGTTCACGATCGGCAGCGCGGCCACCGTCTCGCTCCAGGGCACGCTCGCGGGGCAGTGGACGAACGACGTGCTGCCACCGTCGGAGAAGTTCTACCTCGGCGGCAACCGGCTGGGACGCGGCTTCTACACGGGCGAGGTGACGGGGGACCGGGTCTTCGCGGCCTCCGCCGAGGTCCAGGTCTCGACCACCTTCGAGACGGTGCTTCTCGGGACGCCGATCCGCTTCGACCCGACCGCCTACGCCTTCTACGACTACGGGCGGAGCTTCGAGAACCTCAACTCGGACCCGGACCGCCGGCTGGAGTCGGTCGGGATCGGGATCCGCACGGCGATCAACGAGCGGTTCGAGGCGCAGCTCGAGGGCGTGCACCGGCTGGCGCGCCGGCCGAGCGGGGGCCTGTCGGCCCAGAAGGAGGACGCGCTGTTCTGGCGCGTCCTGGCGCGGTTCTAGGGCGGCGGGGGAAGCGGACATGAACGGCAGGACGACCTTCCGCGCGGCGCTGCTCTGCGGCACGGCGCTCGCCCTGCCGGTCGCGGCATCGGTGGGCGCCCTGGCGCAGCCGGCGCCGGGGGCGCGGCCGCAGGGCGGGCAGGTGGTGGCGGGGTCCGCCAGCATCGCGGCGGACGCGGCGCGCACCACCGTGACGCAGGGCACCGACCGGGCGGCGATCGACTGGCGCTCCTTCGACGTCGGGCGCGACCACACGGTCCAGTTCCGGCAGCCCTCCGCCTCCTCCCTCACGCTGAACCGGGTGACGGGGCCGGACCCGTCGCAGATCGCCGGGCGCATCCAGGCCAACGGGCAGGTGGCGATCGTCAACGGCTCGGGCGTGGTGTTCCACCAGGGGGCGCAGGTGGACGCCGCCGGGCTGGTGGTGTCCACCGCGGGCACGACGAACGCGGCGCTGATGGCGGGCGGGCGGCTGCGCCTCGACCAGCCGGGGCGGCCGGACGCCCGGATCGAGAACAACGGCACGATCACGGTGCGCGACGCCGGGCTGGCCGCGCTGGTGGCGCCGCAGGTGGCCAACCGCGGCGCGATCACGGCGCGCGCCGGGCGGGTGGTGCTGGGCGGCGCCGAGACGTCCACGGTCGACCTGCACGGCGACGGGCTGATGGCGCTGGAGGTGACCTCCCCCGTCCGGACGCGCCCGCGCAACGGCGAGGCGCTGGTGAGCAACACCGGCACCATCACCGCGACCGGCGGCACGGTGGTGCTGACCGCGCAGGCGGTCGACGGGATCGTGCAGGACCTCGTGCGCGCGGGCGGCACGGTCTCGGCCGACACCGACGCCGCCGGGCGCACCGGGCGGGTGCTCGTCAGCGGCACGGGCGGGGCGGTGCGGATCGAGGGGACGGTGACGGCCTCCGCCACGGCGCCGGGCACGACGGGCGGCACGGTGCAGGTGCTCGGCGAGCGCAACTGGGTGGCGCCGGGCGCCCGGATCGACGCCTCCGGCCCCGCGGGCGGCGGCACGGTGCATCTCGGCGCGAACGGGCGCGGGGCGGCGGCGACGCGGATGGCGCGGCGCACGGGCATCGCGGGGGGGGCGACGGTGCGGGCGGACGCGACCGCGCGCGGCAACGGCGGCACGGTGATCGTCAACTCGACGGAGCAGACCGGCTTCGCGGGCGAGATCTCGGCCCGCGGCGGGCCGGCGGGCGGCGACGGCGGCTTCGTCGAGGTGTCCGGCCGGCAGGGGCTGACGCTGACCGGGCGCGTCGACGTGAACGCCGGGCTGGGCGGGCGGGCGGGCGCGTACCTGATCGACCCGACGGACCTCTTCGTCGTGACGACGCTGCCGGCCGGGCAGAGCGAGGTGAGCGCCGCGCTGTACACGGACGGCACGCTCGGCCTGGGGGAGGGGCCGGCGACGGCCTACATCCTCGCGAGCAGCGTCAGCGGCTTCGCCGGCAACCTCACGCTGGAGGCGACGAACACCCTCACGGTCCAGGGGGCCGTCGACAAGGGGGCGGGCGACCTCTCCCTCCTCGTGCGGACCGAGGGGCCGCCCGCCGGGGGCCAGACCCTGCGGATCGACGCGCCGGTCACGGTCGGCAACGGCTCGATCGTGCTCGGCGCCGAGACGATCCGGGTCAACGAGCTCGTCGCCGCGCCGAACGGCGGGATCACCCTCACCATCCCCAACGCCGACCCCGCCGGGGTGGCGGTCGGGCGGGTCATCCAGGACGGGCCGGGGCGGTTCCGGACCCCGTCGCTGACGGCGGGCACCCCGGGCGTCTTCCGCGCCTTCCAGCTCGGTGGCGCCAACGAGATCGGCGCGATCGGCACCCTCGTCGCGAGCGAGGGCAGCGGGACGGACGCGACGGACGGGATTGTGCTCCGCAACGCGATCGGACTGAGGGTCGCGGACAGCCTCGGCGTCGCGAGCGGCGGCGCGGCGAACTTCCGTGTCGCGGCGGACGGCGACCTCGTGATCGACGGGACCGTCCTCTCGAACGGTCCGGCCTTCACCGGGCGCGCGTCGGGCAGCATCCGGTTCGGGGCGTCGTCGAGCCTCGGGGCGCCGGGGATCAACCTCCACGCCGCGGTCGATCCCGCGAACTACGCGACCGGCGCGACCGATCCGTCGCGGGCGGGGGGGATCGTGCTGGCCGGCGACATCTCGAGCCTCGACCGGTCCCGCGAGGTGACCAGCCCCCTGGCGATGAACCTCTCGGCGGGCACGGGGGGCATCCTGCAGACCGGCGGGACGATCCTCGCCGGCACCCTCACGCTGCGCTCGGGCGGGAGCGCCGAGATCGGGACGAGGGGCGGGAGCAGCTTCCCGACGGTGGAGGTCCAGGGGCTCGGCCCGTCCGACGTGGCGGGGGACCTCCGGCTGCGCAGCCGGAGCGTCGACTCCGAGGCGCTCTCGATCAGCGGCGAGGTCCGGGTCAGGGGCACCCTGTCGCTCGACCGGACCGACACGGGGATCGAGCAGGTCTCGGGCCGGATCGTGGCGCCGACCGTCGCCGCGACGGCCAGCGACGGCGTCTCGCTGACGGGCGCGACGAACGAGATCGGCGCGCTCGGCGAGACGCGCGGCTTCTCGGTGGACGTGCGGAGCACGGGCGACCTGCGCGTGACGGGCCCGGTCTCGACCACCTCCGCCAGCGCGACGATCACGGTGGACGGGACGCTGACGGTGGAGGGCTCCGTCACCGCCCAGGGCGACGTGCGGCTGCGGGCGGGGCGGAACGTCGACCTCCTCGCGGGGAGCGAGGTGCGCTCGCAGAACCTCGGCTCGGTCCAGATCCTCGCCTCCTACAACTTCGGCGCCGGCGGGATCGAGGCGAGCGACCTTGGCGGCAGCTCTGGCATCACCACGGCGGGGACGATCGGCAACGCCGGCAACCCGGGCTTCGTCGAGCTGGGATCCGGCACGGACGGGGTGACGCAGACGGGCGGGCGGCTCGTCGCGGGGCAGCTCATCACGCGGTCGGGCGGGGCGACGCGGCTGTACGGCGCCTCCACCGGCACGCCGAACAGGGTGAACACGCTGCTGCAGGTCGAGGGCGGCTTCAGCCTCGACAACGGCAACACCGGCCTCACGATCGGGTCGAGCGACAACCTATCGATGGGCGGCGGCCGGTTCTTCGAGGTGGTGACCGGCGGCACCGTCGTGATCGTGGACGAGACGCGGGTGAACGCGACGGAGCGCGTCTCCTTCGTGGTGGGCGGCCTTGAGGTGAGGGGCACCGTCCCGCCGCTCGCGATCGCGGCGCCGACGGTGGAGATCTCGCCTCGCTTCTCGAGAGACATGCTCATCGGCGCGACGTCCGGACCGGCGGGGAGCCTGCCGGTGTCGCCCGACGTGCTGCGCGCGATCGACGCGACGGAACTGGTTCTCGGCGTCAGCTACCTGGAGTACGCTAGGTACTGGAACGCGAGGGACATCACCTTCACCAGCGCGTTCAGCTTTCCCAACGATGTCCGCCTCCTGGCGCTGCGCGACGTGACTCAGAGCGCGCCTGTCACCATCGGCGGTACGCTGTCCGGTCAGATCGAGGGCAGGACGGTGCTCACGAACCCGGGCAACAGCGTGCCGCGGCTCGGCGAGATCTTCGCCAGGGGCGGCATCGAGCTGACCACGGCCGGACCCCTGTCGATCCTCGGCTTCATCTCCTCACCGGAGGTATCGCTCAACGCCGCGAGCATCCGCACGGAACCGGGCGCCCTCGTCAGCGGATACATCGAAGGCGGCGTCACGGGCCCCAGCGCGCTCTCGTTCCAGTCCGCCGGCGACGTCGACCTGCGCCTGAACGTCACCGAGCTGCGCGAATCCAACGCGGAGGGGGCCGTCACGCTGACGAACCTCGCGCCGACGCTCCTCGTCCCGGCCGGCAACCTCGTGCGCGCCGCGGGCGGCATCCTGATCGACCAGCAGGGCGGCGACCTGCGGGTGGACGGCACCGTCTCCGGCGGGGCCGGGCCGGCGGAGCTGCGGGCGGCGGGGCGGATGGACGTGGCGGGCCGCGTGCAGGCGGAGGGGGAGGTGCGGCTGCGGGCGGCGGGCGACGTCTCGCTGGAGGCGGGGAGCTCGCTCGCCAGCCTCGGGGCCGGCGGCGCCTCGGTCGTCGTCCTCGCGGGGGACAGCGACGGGGTCGGCGGGGTCGACGCGGGCAGCGCGTCCGGGCTGACGATCGCCGGCGCGGTGGGCGACGACACGCCGCCCGGCGCGGTCGCGCTCGGCGCCGGGACGGGCGGGATCGCGCAGACGGGCGGGCGGATCATCGCGAGCAGCCTCGGGGTCGTCTCGGGCGGGGCGGCGGCGCTGACGGGGGCGGAGAACGAGGTCAGCGGGCTGACGACGAGCACGGTGAGAGGCGCCTTCGACCTGCGGACGGGGCTCGACCTGACGACGACGGGCACGGTCACGGCGGGGAGCCTCGGGCTGACCTCGGGCGGGGAGATCGTCATCGGCAGCACGCTCGACGTCGGCGGGGCGGTGGCGCTGGACGGGGGCACCGGCATCCGGGAGACGGGGGCGGGGCGGGTCCTGGCGGCGAGCCTGGGACTGCGGACGACCACTGGGGACGCGGACCTGCGGGGGGACAACGCGGTCGCGGTGCTGACCGCCTCCGACGTGGACGGTGCCCTCCGGTTGCGGAACACGTCGCCGCTGCTGACGGTGCCGGCCGGTAACCTCGTCTCGACAGGGAACTTCGTGGAGGAAGGCTTCCTGCAGATCGACCAGACGGGATCGATCCGCGTGGACGGGGTCGTCGTCTCGTTGGGCGGCACGGTGCGACTGATCGCCTCGGAGGACCTGACGGTGGCGGGCGATGTGGGAGCCTCCTCCGGCAACACGTCGCTGCTCGCCGGCCGGAATGTCGCCCTGCTGGCCGGAAGCCTCGTCACCAGCGCCGGCGGCAGCTCCTCCGGGACCCTGGACGTGCTGGCCGCCTTCGATCGGGAGGCGGGGAACACGGACCCGGATCGGATCGGATCGTTGACCCTGGCCGGTTCGCTCGGATTCGTGAACACGGACCTGCTCCGGCTCGGTGCGGGTGTGGGAGGGATCGTCCAGACGGGCGGACGGATCAGGGCGCAGAGCCTGCAGGTCACCTCGGGTGCGGACGCCCTGCTCGACGGCGCGCCGGAGGGGAACGCGGTCTCGCAGCTCGGAGCGAGCGCGGTCCGCGGCACCCTTCTGCTAGACAACGGCACGGAGGATTTCCTAACCGCCGGGCGGGTGGAAGCGGTGCGGATCGGGCTGCGGACGGGCGGCACGCTCACCGTGCAGGGCGACCTCGTCGCGGGGACCTCGGTCAGCTTCGTCGCGAACGGGCTGAACGTGCCCGGGCCGGGCGGCACGCCGACGGCGCCGCTGCCGGGCGGCACCGTCACGGCGCCGCTGGTGGAGGCGGCGCCGCGCGACACGCGCGACTTCACCGTGGGCGACGCGGCCCCGGAGGGCGGCGCGCTGAACCTCGACGCCGGCTCGGCCGCGCGAATAGCGGCGGGCACGCTGCGCCTCGGCGCGGCGTCGCTGCGGGGCGACCCCGCGACGACGGCGAACAGCATCCGCTTCGCCGGCTCGCTCGGCACCTCGGGCGCGCTGGATCTGCGCAGCCTCGGCGCGGTGGCGCAGGACGCGGGGACGACCCTCTCGGCCGCGAGCCTCTCGGGCGCGGCGGGCGGGGCGGTGACGCTCGCGAACCCGGGCAACGCGCTGCCGGTGCTCGGCGGCTTCGCGGCGGGCGGGGCCTTCGCCCTCTCGACCGGCGGGGCGCTGGCGCTGACGGGGGCGCTGGCCTCGCCCCGGGCGACGCTCGCCGCCGGGGGCGACATCACCGGGACGGGCGCGGGCGCGGTGCTGGGCGGCGGCCTGTCGGTGCGGACGCCGGGCGCGGCGCTGCTCACCGGGCCGAACGCGCTGACCGCGCTCCTCGCCTCCGAGACGGGCGGCGACCTGCGGCTGGCGAACGGCTCGGCCGCGCTCACCGTGCCCTCCGGCAACCTCGTGCGGGCCGGGGGCGCGCTCGAGATCGCGCAGTCCGGCGACCTGACGGTGGACGGCACGGTCTCGGGCACCGCCACGACCCTGTCGAGCGCGACCGGCACGGTGCGGGTGAACGGCAACTCGGCGATCGCCCGCGCCGGGGACCTGGCGATCACCGCGCCGGTCTTCGCGCTCGCCGGCCTGGCGCAGGCGAGCGGGGAGATCCGGATCACGGCCGGCACGCTCGCCAGCCTCGCCGGGACGGCCCTGGCGCCGTCGCTGCGGGTCACCGCGCCGCGCGTGACCTTCGGCGGGCTGGACGCGCGCGGCGCGGCGGCGGGCCTGTTCCTCGGCGACGCCGGCACGGCCGGGGGCGCGGTGGAGGCGGGCGGGCTGACGGTCGCGGGCGGGGCCTCGACCGACCTGTCCGGGACGATCGCCGGCATCCCCGGCGAGCCGGCCGCCGCCGCCGGGCGGCGCGCGACGGCGGCGGGCGCGCCCCTGTCGGAGCCGCTGCCCTCGGCGGAGCGCTTCCTGTTCAACGGCTGCCCGATCGGGGTGGCGGTGTGCCGGCCGGTGGTCGTGGAGCCGCCGCCTGCCCCGCCGTCGCCGCCGGTGCCGCCGCCCTCGCCACCGCCGCCCTCGCCGCCGTCGCCGCCGTCGCCGCCCCCGCCGCCGCCCCCTCCGCCGGTGTCGCCGCCGCCGCCCCCGCCGGTGTCGCCGCCCCCGCCGCCGCCCCCTCCGCCGGTGTCACCGCCCCCGCCCCCACCCG
>Ga0325401_1004811_pt1 | contig 12801 bp, 6 predicted proteins | sample PopdelMetagenome_FD_205666 | JGI IMG/M metagenome (GOLD analysis project Ga0325401, IMG submission 205666) | Populus deltoides microbial communities from Bellville, Georgia, United States - Xylem-PdKOR-R2 | ecosystem: Host-associated > Plants > Phyllosphere > Stem > Wood/Secondary xylem | place...
TTTTAATTATTTTATAACCTCAATTTGAAAAGCATATTTTTAACCAAACACATTAAACTACTTTTTCTTCAACCTCAATTTCAACCACAGTTTTAACCAAACACCTATTTTTTCAAACTAACCTCAACTAAAAGTACTTTTTATAAAACAACTTTTTTCAAACCACAACCACAAAAGCTACCGCAATACCAAACACACTCGAAGACTCTAACACCACATGTAAGATATTTTAATATGCTAAGCATATAAACATAGCGGAAAATTATTACGACACACATTTTCTACCATGATTGGTTAGGTATTAGAGCAATTGACAAAAAATCGTTTTGTTTTCAAGAATAAAAATTCTTATAATCCATGCCAAACTCTAGGGTTACTTTGTGTGAATGAAAGACACAAAACCTTTCATAAACCTCATTTGCCCGAACCTTTTATATATAACCTAATTTTTACACATTAATCCATCATGAATATGCTTGGCCCACTACTAGAATTTAATAGACTCTTAAGTCTTAGTTCTCACTTAATTTAAAATCTACATGACATATGAGCCTTCCTAAGGATATTTTTCCAACATAAATGGGGAGTAAAGACCTCATATTAACACAAATCAAAGTAAAAGGCCCAGAACAGTAAAAAAAATCAAGAGAAAAGGGACGAAAGTAAGCTTTACACCAACAGCGAAGTCATTTACATGGAATCGCAAAGGGTTTATTCGCCAGAGCTTTGGCTGATGATCCCTCGGACATTCCAAAAGGTCAAAATGGCCCTTAAGAAATCACCAAAACCTTCATACTAAATTGTATATGTTACTCCTGGATAGGGTCATTCACGACTTCTCCATTGTTAGACAAAGAGGAGGAGCATGTGTCCAAAACGACATGTACACATGTGAGTTGTAAGAAATAATTCAAATAAATTATTGCATAGAAAGACAAAGCATTACCAGCTCATACCAGTATTATATTGTTTTTCCCGGCTTCTTAATATCCAATTCGGTCACGAGAGAAACCTGTGTCGTGTGCGAGTGTGGATCCAAAACAGCTACTTTTCAAAATTGATCACAGCAACCACCTTCACTCCTTGTATTCCTCAAGACATACACCCGGTTTCTATCAGTTGAAAAACTCAAACCTGAAGAATCGGTCTTATCCCCCTTTTTTAGGCTTCCTAATTGCTGAATCAAACAGGTTTGTTTGTCACTTTGATTTTTCTTTTCTTTTCTTGTGAAATCCAGGTTCAGATTTGATTTTTGCTTATAATGATCTACGTGGTTTCGTGGGTCAATTATGCTTTTTTCTTCTTCTTTTCGATTTATAGAAATATAATACAAGGCGTGATTTAGCGTAGCTGGGTATGCGCCACCGGTGCGTAAAATGATAAGGAAGGGAAAAAAGAGAAGATCTTTACAATCGTTTGATCGATCAAGACGTTCATGTATCGGCTTTGGAAACCCAAATTTATGCCCCTGCGTCCAAAATAAAAATAAAAATGAATAGTAGAATTGGGGTCGTGGAGTGGGTGTTAGTTTTTTGTATGGACTAACAGGAAGATTTGTCTAATTTTAGTGTCACTGAAGCTGTGCTGTTACAGAGCATTGCCGAATACTGAAAGACAGGAATTGTTGTATTTTCTTTTAAGTAAAATAATGCAAGTGCCATCCATTGTTACCGGTAGCTCAGTAAGAGGAAGGAGTATGGCAAAAAAATACTTCAACTTTTTGTTAAAAAAAGAATATACCGATTCATCATAACAATTGATTTGCCCAACCCATTAATTTTGCACTTCAGTTAGGTGCCAAAATTTGGAGTAGAGTACATTTTTCCTTGGTGGGCTACTGACTTGTTTCTCCTAGTCATTAAAGAAGTACCGGGAGTTGGCATCCACTTCAAGTAGATGCTTAAATATAATGTCAGGGGTAGACTGATTTTTTAACATGATTACAGACCTGTATCTCTCTTATAAGTTTTAGATTCATTTCCTGGCACCGCTTGAAATAACTAATTGTGACTTCGTGAGCTTTTCCATCCAATTGTTTCCTAGCCTACACTAAGAGGTATTGATCGTTAAGAACTATGCTTAAATATGATCTTATACTTACGCTCTGATAATTTAACATCAAGAAATAGGGTTTGGAGATCAAGATAGCGTGGAGAAAATATATCGACACTGTTTTTATTGCTGCTTGATACTATCTTTCATGTGGTTCAGCATATGTAAATGTGTTGAGTCTTTGGTTAAGTTGACTATATTTTACTAAAGCCTGTATACCTCCAGCAACAAAAGATTCAGTGTTTTATCGAAACTGCTTTTCTCTTCCCAAGAATTCCTTTGAGATCAGAAAAAGATTACTGTAAGTAGATTTTCTTGTAACTTTAACTTCTGCAGTGTAAAAAATAATTTTCAGCCTGGCTGGAAAAAGAATAAATAATTTAAGGTATCCGCAAGCTTTTGTTATATCATCTTATGAAATACTTGTATATGGAATGATGTCTGGTTCTTGAAAAACTCCTTGCAATTAAAAGGATACAAAATATAGACTACAAGGTACGAGATAGAAACATAGATTATGATGTAATAGTGTAATATCAAATATTGGCTTACAGGGAAACTTAAAATGAGTGAGGGTGTAAAGAGATCCTCTTCAAATGGCTTTGAGAAGCCTTTGACAACTGAACACCAGCAGGAAAAGGTATGTCCATCTCATCCGCTCGTCACATTTGTTACTTCATATTGGAGAGAAACTTTCAAGCTCGTGACTCTTTCAAGTATGCAGGTTAATGAGGTAAGAAGGTTGGTGGGGCCGCTGCCAGAGAAGTTGTCTATTTATTGCTCCGATGCTTCAATTGAAAGGCATCTAAGGGCACGGAATTGGAATGTCAAGAAGGCACTGAAAATGCTGAAAGAAACCTTAAAATGGAGAGTAGCATACAAACCAGAAGAGATTCGCTGGGTACACTGGCATTTCTTCTCATTCTTGATTATCTCTAGTCTTTGCGAGTAAAGATTTGCTCTAGTGTCTAAGTCTTGATCAATGGGTGAAAATTTGGTAGGGTTCAATTTCAATGGTCTGCTTGAACTTTAATGAGCAATTGAATGAGTCTTGAAGCTTTCCTACATCTTTCATTTCGTGCATTTTGTTGCACTGGGAAAATGGTCCCCAGTCATGTTTGACAGAATACTAACCTGGGGCTAATTTTACAAAGCTTTTCAAGAAGCTTTAACTCAAAACGTACCTGTTATGGGTTCAAGCGAATTGAAACTGCCACCAATTATTTATAACACACAAAATTAAGACATATTGGCATTGGTTTGCGCCTGTAAGTCCCAGTACAATTAGTAATAATTTCCACTAGGAACTCAGCACTGTGGGTTCTTGGACTGGTCAAGTTTGTTTTAGTTGTGGATTTACTCATGCAATGGTGTTTAATTCTGTTACTGTTTTTGTTTGTAACGCAGGAAGAGATTGCGCATGAAGCACATACAGGGAAAATCTACAGATCAAGTTATGTTGACAAGCATGGAAGAACAGTTCTTGTCATGAGACCTAGTTGCCAGGTTTCATCTGACAATTTCTCCTGACTTTTTTCTGTCTTGTGGTTTGTGAGGCTGCTATTTCTTAGATTTGAAGAGAAACTTGGTCCATGTAGATACATCACTAGGACATGCTCTTAATCCAGAGCAAGAGAAAAAAAGGCCAATTGTTTGTTCATGACTCTGACACCTAATATTCAAAGGATTAGCTTTGGGTCAGGACTCAGGCCAAACAATATAATCACAGATTCTTCTCCTCCCACAAGATACATGGTGATTTATACTTGGAAGTCGATCCAGTGTGTGAATTTCATGCATCATTGAGAATATCAACCTTACTGCTATTCTTAGTGACAATATTTTATGTGTAAAACCAATCTGTTTGGCATGATGCTGAGATCTTTTGTAATTTAAGTATGTACAGAAACATCATCTCTCAGGGATCAAATTCAAAACTAATCTACTTCATTTTTATGTTGGTTACCTGTAATAACTTCAAGTTCATTTTGACTGCAGAACTCCAAGTCAATAAAAGGACAAATTAAGTATCTGGTGTATTGCATGGAGAATGCCATTTTAAATTTGCCACCAGACCAGGAGCAGATGGTCTGGCTGATTGATTTCAGTGGTTTCAATTTATCTCATATCTCATTGAAGGTGACACGCGAAACAGCCCATGTTTTACAAGACCATTATCCGGAACGCCTGGGCCTGGCAATTCTGTATAATCCTCCCAAGTTCTTTGAACCATTCTGGATGGTAACCTGTTGCCTGTTTCTGCTATCCTTTTCCATGCTGCTTTAAATTTATTTTCTTTTTCATGATGCTTTAAATTTCTAATAGTTTGATAAAAAAAAAAAAAAACTTTATTTTGGCTCTTGCAAATATAAATTTGTGATTATCGATTATATTCTGGATAATCTATTTTTGTTTGTGTATACCGCCTAACTGATTGCTAGAAATTAGATTACAACAACCACCATCACCAAGCCTCAATCTCAAACTAGTTGGGATTGGCTATATAAATCTTTTTGCACCAATCCTCATGTTTGTACACCAAATTTACCTCAGTTTTGAGAGATTTTAACCCTCCGATACCACTTCCACACATTAGATTAAGGCTCCCCCTTCCCCCCTTCCCCTTACTACTGCAGCTTATTACTTCTCTGAACCAGGGCTTTGGTGTCCGACATTGGTCATGGCCAAACCATTTAGGCCCCCTTTCTTCTTGTTTCACTGATGAGTGCTACATGGACCTTTTGGCGGATGAGTTCATTTCTAATCTTATCCATTCTTTTGTTACCATACATCCACCTTAGCATACAGATTCCCACCGTTGCCATCTTATGTTTATGTTGTTGCTTCAATAGCCAATGTTCACTCCCATGCATCAGGGCTGGCCTCAACTTGTGATTGTGGCTGCATTTTTTAGTTTCCAATCTTTAATGTCGTGAATGTATTTGCAAAATTCGATGCAAAACTGTTTTAGTTTTAAGTGTGAATTGTATGGATCAATGATTAATTTCAGTTTAATGTCTTCCTTTAGCTTTTGTTGGTGTCTCTGACCATTAGCTAAAGGGCATTCCAGTGTGTTTTGTTTTGTTGAGTCACGGTCCTGTTTTGATGCTATTAGATTATTTCTGGTTAGTCTTTCTGATTTCTAGCTCTACACTCTATATGCTAGTCTGCTACTGATGGCAGGATAATCTTTCATTGCAGGTGGCAAAAGCTTTTTTAGAGCCTAAAACTTACAATAAAGTCAAGTTTGTTTACTCTGATGAAATCAACTCTATGAAAATAGTGGAAGATCTATTTGATATGGACTATCTCGAAGCTGCATTTGGTGGAAAAGATAGTGTAGGTTTTGATATAAATAAGTATGCGGAGAGGATGAAGGAGGATGACAGGAGGATGCCATCTTTTTGGACAAGAGCGAGTTCTCCCTCAGCAGCACCACAACCGGACCTGGCATCTGCTACCTTGGACTCACTCAACTTGGACTCAAATTCTGATGCTTCTGACGATGATAAAACAGAAGGTTCCATGCCTCATGGAATAGATTCAGATACTGTTTTCACTGATGAAAATACTTTAGTGATTGATGGTGGTAAGAAAGAATCAGAGTCGGAAGCGGAAGATCCGCATCGTACTGACGTTAAACCTGATGACAAAGCACATGCTTGAATTTTGCCAAGGCAGAATGACCTGACAGCGGTTGGTGTAGGACAGCTGACAGCTGACAGCTGACGTATCATTTAATTAGAGACTACAATATCAAGATTTTCTATTAAGTTGTATTGATAACACCATCGAATTTAGTGAATGATTTTTCACCACTGAGTTTCATGATATGGCGGTCGGAGCAAGCATCAAATGCACTCTTCCATGTCCCCGTGTATCTTGATTCTCCACAATTGGTACAAAACTTTTTACCAGGCATAAGGATGAGTCTGTTTCTGAAAATCGTTTCTTGTTTTTTGTGAATTTACTTCTTGACAAATCGTGCCCTCCCTCCCGGATTCTAAAATGATATCATTCTCTGATGCACAGTTTGTGCAGTTGTGCCGTCTAGAACTTCTGCTCGCTGCTAGGTGTCCTAAAGATGATGTTCCTTTCTACGTAAAATGTACATCGTAATCTCGGTGTTTCAGATTCAGGCGGGTTTTACAGTAGCAAACTCATTACGAGATTACGCACCATGACGTCGATACACTGGTCCATACATATCGGTTTAATTTTCATCTGTCTATTTGCTTCGTAAATGAGCACTTTAAGTAAATTAAGCAATTTTTAATTAGGATTTTAAATGGAGTTAAAAAAAAAAACTGATATTTTTATTTAAAAAAGACGTTATCTTTTAAAAAAAAAACTGATCTCATTAATATTATTGTGCCCCTTGTGGATTGTAAGTATTCCAAACATATCTTCGCTGCTTCTCATTAATATTGTACCCGTAGAGAAAATATTGTAAGTTGTAATAATGTTAATAATGTTTTATTTATTTATTTTGATCACTAGATTTTTTTTTCTTTAAATTGATTACTGCAATGATTTGAGATTTAGATCTGATAATTTGTTTCAATTGTCTAGATATGAGTATCTTTATGTCGAGAAAAAATTCCAACATTCTGTTAATGTTCAATTTGAAAAATAAGATTAAATTCTATTTATCTAAAAATAATAGACAAGTGTTTAGGCCCTTGGTTTGCTAGATCATGGACTAAATTGATCGTGAAGGGGGAAGTGGAGAGTGTTCTACTATTTTATTTTATTTTTTCTTTTAATTTTTTTAGATCGCTAAACTTTTATTTCAATTTAATCTTTTTTTATTGAGTTCATTTGATATTAGACTTGATGTTTTGTTTTGATGCCTAGATATAGAGATCTTGCAATGTTAAAAAAAAATTTCAACGGTCGAATGATGCTTGGTTTAACAAAATAAAATTTTATCTTATTGATTTAAAGCAATTGAAGCTTCAAGTGATCAATTTGAAACTGAGACAAATATTTAGCCCTATTATTTTGCTAGATTAGAGACTAAAATGAATGAGAAGGGAAAAAATTGTTGACACAAGCAACAACTATGCTATTGTGTGCGGAAAATTGTTGCACTGTGATGGCACGTGCAGCTTCCTCGAAGCTTCGAAATGGGTCTTCTTTGGTGGCACTGGTATCGTCTCGACAAGGTCTTCATTTTTCGATGGCGCGTACCACTGGAGGAGTGGCGTTGTGGCTCTAGCAATCCACTCTTTTTTCCTTTCTTTTCTCTCATCTCCTCGATTTTCACACTGTGCTTTATCCAAAATAACAGAAGTAAAATGGACTATTAATTTTTTCTTGTGTCAAAGTTAGTTTTTATTCTTTTAATTGCTATTTTTAGTTATTTTTTATTTATTTTTTCAACTTTATCCTTTAATATTGGGTTAGTTGAGAATTGGGCTTCGTGATTTTTTTTATTTGCTTTCTATGGTGTGATTTCAGTCTCATAACCTAGGTTAACTTATGTTATTTTTTTTCATGTTTTTTAAATTTATCTCTCTTTTTTTTCAGTTTTATCATTCAACATTTAGTTGGTTGGAAATTAAACTTCATAATTTTTTTCGATTTGCTTTCTATAGGGTCATCTTGGTTTCATGTCCTAGATCGTGGGTTTGGCAAATTAAATTGGGTTAACTAAGGTTATTTTTTAAAATTGGTTTTTTTTCTATTTTATCTTTCAATAGGTTTGTTGAAAATTGAACTTCATAATTTTTTTTTTAATTTTCTTTTTCCAGGGTAATATATTCTTATGACCTGGATCAAATGTTTGGTGGGCATATATTTTTTCAAGTTCACATTGGTAATTTTTTTTAATTAAATATTTTTATTTTATTTTCATCCTTAAACATTTGTTTAATTAGAAATCAAGCTTTCATAATTTATTTTAATTTCTTTTATCCTTAAACATTTAATGTTCATTTTGATTTAATATGTTGTTATCTCAATATTTTTTTATTTAATATACTATAATCTCAATATTTAAAAAAATATATCAAATATGCATCAATTTTTTAATTCATGATTATTTTTTGTAACTAAAAAACATGTTAACAATACCTTTATATACATTTTACATTTTAAAAATGTTTCTCGTAAATACAGCACGGCCAAACAGTCACCTAGTCATGTTCTGGAGAACATAATGGATCCTATTTATATCCCATTGGTAAAAGTTTAACCGAGTTTGATTTTATTTTAAACTCTACCATATTTGGAAAACTATCCATATCCATTTATGAATTCAAGACTTAATCGTTACCGTTGATTTGAATCCAAAGATGTGGATTCTACAACAAGATTCATCATGTTCCAGGATCCAAATCCATGGCGAGAAACAACAAAACACAGAGGGAGGAGATTACTCTCGTATCACTCTGTGCACATTGTAATAGCTAAATGGTACCATAAAAAAGAATACTCGTATTTCACTTCAGTCCATCTTTTACAACATTTAAACATCACTATCAAGAATCCTACGTCTTCCTCGGAAGAAACATGGTTAAAGACCCAACCGAAACACGCAGAAAAATTATATATATTAAAAAATAATAGCAGTAGAAAGCTGTCCGTCCTACTGGTTGGGTAAGATGACCATATTTGCGTGTTCCGAAACGTATCACATAACTAGCTTTTCTGCGTTTTCTTATTTATGACACCAACAGCTAACATGAATATTAATGCAGTGGAAGATGGCCCCCTGAAAAAGAGAAGGAATGTTGGTACTCATCTAAGGAAGCAAAGGAGGAGCCAGTGATTGAGGTTAGATCCAGAAGATGATAAGAAGTAATAGAACTTACCAATATGTGAGCATGCTAATGCAGCATATCATCTAACTTCTGCCTATATAGAGCTAAACTCTGCAACAACATTTAAAGTTGCGAAAGTAGTGAGGTCATATTCTGTTAGGTACTTGAGGGAAATAGCATCATGTAAATGAAAAACAGCAAAAGAAAGAAGACAGCATCAGCAATTATCTGGCATATTTTCCTTTCTTAGAATGAGACCTGGGTAACGAACCATGCAGCAACGACACTTCTGCTACAGTAAGCATTCATATCTTGCCCACATAAGTTGGGGACTTGTAAGACATGAGTACTGCACGACTGTTAATACATGATTGGACTCCAAGAGTATTCAGCTATTCAAGTGATAATCATGTCATAGGCAACAAAAAAAAGATAATAGTATTCATTCTTGTACACACAATGAATTCTTAGTATTTTTTTCGGTTTTCCTTAATAACATGTTAGTATAATATTTTTTTATGCATCTCTGTGTGATATCCATACTTCCTAGGTCATTCCACCAATTCTGCCTATGCTTTCTCGACCTAGGGCTTGCCAGCCAATCTGAGAAGCAGGTTCTTAGCAACAAAAGTAAATTACTGAAAAAGATTATACTGCAGTTCAATTAATTAGGATAATTGATCTGATGGCCTCAATGGGAACTCAGAAAGGTTACTCTCAGACACAGGCATGCATGTTTTGCTTCATTAATTGAATAGGGCAATTAAAATCTGTATGATGACTTGTTTTCAAGAAAAAAATTTCCATGCTGGTTTCAGACAGGTTACTACTGTTGAACTAAATCATCTATCCCATGCTTAAAAAATCACGCAAATATAAACTTAAACCAGAATGAAAATTTTTCAGAAACTGTTAGGATGACCAGAAGTTGCATACCCTAGTATATGCATACACGCCAGCCTCGGTTGGTCCTGCAGGACTTCCTCTCCTAATGAATTTTCCCCCTTTGAAAATGTAGAGCATTGGTATTCCAGTTGATAATTCTAAGTTGATAACCTGTCAGAACAAAACATGACCAAAATATAGTTAAGACGACAATGACAAAGAAGAGATAACACAAAGATGCTCAATATAGGGAACACCCCAGTATCAAAGTAAAAAGTTGATCACCTCCTGTGAAGTTAATTTGTCAAGGTACATGATTATGGACCTGAGTGAATTCCCATGGGCAGCAATCATCACATTCTTCCCAGATAGAAGTTGAGGTTCAATCTGCAACACAATATTCTGTGGTCAGGGGCAAATGAATTGTATACAATTGCTCTAATCTTTAAGCAAACCATCCAATCAATGGCGAGCAAACCATAAGAGAACTAGGAATAGCAAGGCATAGTCATGCATACATGATCTTTGAAATAAGCAACTGCTCTTTCAGCACACATTTCCAAACTCTCGCCATTGGGTGGAGGTATGTCATAACTCCTCCGCCACTCATGAACCTTTTCCTTCCCAAACCTGTCTGCTGTTTCCTGCTTATTGAGACCCTGCAATTCCCCGTACCTGTAGAGAAGATCAGTTCATAATTTGTACATAACATGGGGATTGCATGAGAAAAGGAGACAGTATCATTACATTCTTTCATTTAATTGCCAAGCTGTTACAACGGGGATGGATTGCTTTTTTGTATCTTCACTAAAAATTTGGCTCCATTCCCTTGCCTGTTCACTCTCATTATGTAAAATGATAGGAACCTGCCACAAGTTTGATAGTCAATATGGTAGCAACTAAAGAAGAGAAAATAGAACTTTTGAGGAAAAAATGGAGTCTTATAAAGAAGTCCATTTTAACATTTCTTGCTGCATTAGATACAAATAAGTTTCAGACGTACTAGCCTGAGTAATTATTGACCGGTAACCAATAATGCTGGTTTAGCTCAGATTAGCGTAGGAGTGACATATTTATCTACCATTACGTCAATAGCTTCTGAGATTTGAATGCCACTAGCTAAAAATTGTGTTTTCTAACAACCAATGGCATGTTTTACCAATCTACCTTTTTGCGACGGTGCTGGGTCATGGCAAGCATAGCAGTCATTTGTGCACGGATCAAGGCTGATGTGTATATCATGTCGACAGGTATGTTGCTGATTCTCTTACCAGCTTCAATTGCCTCCTCCACACCCTTCTTTGTCAATGGCACATCAACACAGCCTGTGAACAGGTTCTTTTCATTCCATAGTGACTCACCATGCCTAATCAGGATCAAAGCTGCTTCACCTGAAATTGATTATGATATGGCATTGAGAAGTTTCACAATAAGAAAAAACTCAGCTCCAAAATTTGGGTTGGACGCCAAATAATATGGATCGAATTATATATTGTCATGATATTTTCGCTACTGCATTTCAGCGTCTTATGATCTATGTGGCCACATCCATACGTAAGGAGACCTTTTCGAGGATAAAATTGGCAATTGATTTGAACATCTAAGCTTTGATAAATATGAGTTTAGGAAAAAAAAAATGAAACAGGCTTACTTGATTTCTTTCGCAACTCATCGGTGCTGTTATGTGGGGGATATGAAACTGGTTGAACCACTGATGTATGAGAAGCTGAGGCTTGAATAACACCAAATTTTCTCTTACAAGAACTATAACCTCCTCTTCTTGACAGTCCAGTCTCAACCTTAAAACCTTTAAATGTCAGTTTCACCGAAGCATGGCCAAACTCATGACGAAAACCAGAGTTCTGGAAGTGTTGATGGGGCTGAGCAGTCCCTGGGGGTTGGTGAAACACAGAAGTGGCCATCCTGAAAATCCAAGACCCACAAATAATTATACAAGTGGGTTTCTTCCATTCAAGGACCAACATCTACTTCAACACAGTGAGTAGAAAGATACACGAATCTACAGTAGCTTTGAAGGCATTACAGAAATAGCACATAGTGTATTCTTTTTCACAAAACTAGCAAATTAAATCAACACTGATAATAAAAGAAAGCAGAATAGACGCCTAAGAACTCAAGAAGCGCCAAAAAGATTCAAACATATGTAACCCAAATAAGATCCAACACAACCAATGTTAATAGAGAGGGAGAGAGCAAGAATAAAGAAAAGACCAACAAGAAAAGCCGCATGTTGTTGCGGCAACCAAAAAAAATACACACACACACACATACAGATCTATTGCGGAAGGGCGGCCATGTCCGAGAAAAATATCTCAAATTAAAACCAATCACTTAGTGACAGAATTAATAGAGAAACACATTATTACAAAGCAAGAACACAGATTATTTTGAAGCAACAAAATACCTTTCGGGAAGAGAAGGAGCCCAGAAACCAAACTGGCAAGGGAAAGGGAAAAGGGAGAAAAAAAGGTGTACAGAGTAATATAATAGAGAGAAAGTCAGAAAGGGGAGTGACCTGAGAGGGGGTATTTATATAATTATCAGAGGAAATAGAGCGAAGAAAACGAGGAGGAGTGCAAAAACAGAGGAGAGTTTATTACGAGAAAAGTTGACGGAGAAGATGAAGGAAGAACAGCTTAGTTAGTTACGTGTCCATTTCAATGCTGTTCTCCTACTTGTATATTTATTATCTCTGTGTTCTAACAGGTGAGCGTCAGCGAAGTGAAGCTGACTAAATAAAATGCCACTTCGTATTTTATAGAACAAATCGTCGGGTTGTTGTCTCTCTATCTCTCTCTCTCTCTCTCACCTACCTTCTCTCTGTTTGTTTTCTACTGTAGTACTATGTAGTTTTGTTTCCTTTTTCCCTCGTTACAGGCAAGCACGACACATCAAACACTCCTGTTCTCTCTTTTTTAGGAATTGTTAAGTTGGAGTATTCTGTTTGATTTTGATAAATAAAATGAGTGTATTAACAAAAGCTAAGCGTTGCTGGGAAAATATTATATCTCCATATTAAGAAATATTGTTTATTGAAATAATATAATAATAATTTTACTCTTCATATAAAAAAAAA
>Ga0325401_1004813_pt1 | contig 12800 bp, 11 predicted proteins | sample PopdelMetagenome_FD_205666 | JGI IMG/M metagenome (GOLD analysis project Ga0325401, IMG submission 205666) | Populus deltoides microbial communities from Bellville, Georgia, United States - Xylem-PdKOR-R2 | ecosystem: Host-associated > Plants > Phyllosphere > Stem > Wood/Secondary xylem | place...
CCCAAGCTAGCTCAACCGTGGTAGGTGTGCACTTGAACGCGCGCTAGCTATTCGTCGTAAGCCTAAGTAAGCAGACGGCCATTGCCTGCTCTTGCTTTTTTGTCCCTCACCCAACATCGTTATGAAAACTACTTTCGCACTCGTAGCCGCATTGGCTGCTACCCTCGGCACGGCCGCAGCACAAACGACCGGTAGCCCTAATACGGGCAGTACCACTGGCGGCTCGGGCAGCAGCACGACCGGCGGCGGTACCTCCCACCCCACCAACTCCCAGGCGAACTACAAGCCAGGCGCCGGCACCGAAACGGTTTCGAAGACCAGCAAAAACCAGATAACCCGTTCGGGCGGTCAGGGGCACAACTCGACGCCTGCTCCCAAAGGCAAAATCCAGATGGCGCCCACTACGCCCAACAAAAAAACCAGTGCCACGGGCTCTACTAACAGCGAAACCCTTAAGAAGAACTAGGCTAGCCAAGCACGCAAATAGCTTTGGCTTAGCAGCAAGCATTTTTTTATGGAATACAGAGAATTAGGCGACTCCAGTATCAAGACGTCGGTCATCACATTTGGCAGCTGGGCAGCTGGTGGCTGGATGTGGGGCGGCACCGAGCAAAATGACGCCGTAGGTGCCATTCATGCCGCCTACGACCTAGGTGTTACCTCTATCGACACGGCCCCAATCTATGGACAAGGTTTGAGCGAAGAGATTGTGGGCGAGGCCATCAAAAGCCTGCCGCGCGACAAGGTGCAGATCCTGACTAAGTTCGGAATGCGCTGGGACCTCGCCCAAGGTGACTTTGCCTTCAAAACCAAGGACAACGATGGGCGTGACCTTGACGTGTACAAGTACGCGGCGCCGGAAAGCATCATCAAAGAGTGCGAAGACAGCCTACGCCGCCTCGGCACTGACTACATCGACCTCTACCAGATCCATTGGCCCGACGTGACTACGCCCATTGCCGATACCATGGGCGCTGTGGCCAAGCTAATCGAGCAAGGTAAAGTACGCGCGGTCGGTGTGAGTAACTACTCGGTGGCGCAGATGCAGGAAGCCGAGCAAACAGTGAAGCTAGCGTCCAACCAAGTACCCTACAGCATGGTGAAGCGCGATATTGAGCGCGACGTGGTGCCGTACTGCCTGGAGCACAACAAGGCCATTTTGGCCTACAGCCCCATGCAGCTAGGGTTGCTAACTGGCAAAGTGACGCCTGGTTATCAATTCGGGGAGGGTGACTTGCGCAAGAACAACCCGCTGTTCTCGGGCGAAAACCTGACCCGCGTGAACAGCTTCTTGGACAAGATTCGGCCCCTGGCGGAAACCAAGAACGCAACCCTGGCCCAGATAGTACTGCGCTGGACCATCGAACAACCTGGCATCACGGTGGCACTGGTAGGTGCCCGCAACGCCGACCAAGCTACCCAAAACGCGAAGGCCGTCGACGTGAAGCTTTCGGCGGAAGAGCTTGATTTCGTCACCAAGCAACTTAACCAATTGCAGCTGACCTAGCTTACAGCCCACCTCCGTGAAAAAGCACTGCCCGACCAGGCAGTGCTTTTTTGTTGTGCATAATTAAGGGGAAAGGATATGCCTCGCCCCGTGCAAAGGCCGCAGATCAGCGCACAAACAACCGCCCGAAAAAGCTAGCTATCTACGCCCAACCCCTGTTTCTACACATTCATTCGCCGGTGCGGCTTGCTTTTTACTTGCACCACTTGCCGGTGCAGCTCATCAAGCTCATCCATAACACCCTGAATTGCAGGGCGTATAGCTGCACATACCTTTTGAAAGACATACAGAATGAATTCCGCCCAGGACTTCGATCAGTCGGCCTCGCCAGATCCGCAGCGTATCCCACCCACAGCGCCGGACAAGGTGACGATTCCGGTGATTGAAGAATACCTCCGCATCGGGCGTGAAGTGGTAGAAACTGGCCGCGTACGCATCACCAAAAGCGTGACGCAAGCGCCAGAGGCGGCCGTAGTGCCGCTCGTGCACGAAGAAGTAAGCGTGGAACGAGTAGCCCGCAACCAATACGTGGATGCAGCCCCGGCCGTGCGGCAAGAGGGTGACGTGACTATTATTCCGGTGGTACGTGAGGTGCTGGTAAAGCGGCTGCTAATAGTCGAAGAGCTGCACATCACAAAACGCCGAGTAGAGACTTTAGAAACGCAGCAAGTTGTGTTGCGCAAGGAAGAAATAAACGTGGAGCGCTTCACCCCCAACGAAGCGGGTACCTCCGCACCTACTGGGCCGCCCGCGGTCTAGCTAACCTAGCTCTTTTTGTAGTACTCTTTTTTCTCCCAACCACTCCCTAACTAAAACTTTAGAAACCATGGCTCAGACCGTAGTAGGATTTTTCGACACCGCTGCCGAAGCGCAGCAAGCCGCTCAACAACTAGCCGCCGCTGGCTTTAGCCTAGAAAGTGTAGATGTAGCCCAGTCGTCGCAAGGTGGCAACCGGGGCAACTACTATAATAGTGCTTCTACCAACACAGGCGCTGACCGCGACCCATCGGACTACCAGAACACCAGCGGCACCGTTACCGAAGGCGCTGCTGACGCCGCTGGCCGCACAGGCGACAGCATAGGCAACTTCTTCAGCAACCTCTTTGGGGGTGATGATGACGATGATGCTCGACGCTATACCCACGTAGCGCGCAATACGGGCTCGATTGTGACGGTGCACGTAAGCAGCGCTGAACATGCGCACCGCGCTGCCGAAATTCTCGACGACGCTGGCGCCGTTGATGTAGACGAGCGCGCTAGCCAGTCGGGCTACCAGTCGAACAACTTAGCGGCTGGTTCTGATACGGTAACCAATGCCAACACTGAAGGCCAAGTATCGGCGCAAGTGATTGAGGAAAACTTGCAAGTAGGCAAGCGGGTCGAGCAGACCGGTGGTGCCCGCCTGCGTAGCCGCATTGTGGAGCGCCCCGTAGAAGCAAACGTGCGTTTGCGCGAAGAGCACGTTACGGTGCAGCGTAACCCCGTCGACCGTCCTGCTACCGACGCCGACTTTGCCGCTTTCAAAGAGGGAGACATTGAAATCACGGAAAGCGCTGAGCGCGCCGTAGTTGGCAAAGAAGCCCGCGTGGTAGAAGAAGTGACCCTCGGCAAGGAAGTAACCGAGCGTGAAGAAACCATTCACGACACGGTGCGCAAAACCGAAGTAGACGTGGAGCAACTGCCCAGTAGCGGCACTACCAACACGACGAATACCAATAATTCGAATTCAAACAACACCAATTCGAATAACTATTAGTCTTTTAATAGTTGATACAAAAAGAGGCGGCTCCATCGGGGCCGCCTCTTTTGCGTTCTGCTAAAGCTAGCTTTTTGCTGTCGGCTACTTCACCGTAAACGTGCTAGCCCCTAGCCCCGGCATCCCGCTCACTGACAATCCTTCGCCGGAAACCTGAAAGGAGCCACTGGCATCGGAGCAGTAGAACGAGAGGCGGGCCGCGCCGCTGGCGTCGATGGTCACGCTGGGATTCCAATAGAGCGTGGTACTGCGAAAATCGGGGCGAGTGGGCGCTTTGGGCGAGCCGTCGTACTGGGGCACGTAGAACTCGCGGGCCCGGTAGAAGCCTGGTCGGTTCACGTAAGCTAGGCGCGGCGGCACCGGGTCTTTCGAATAGTCGTAGGTAGGGTTGCCGCGTTTGGTATAAACCGCAATAACGCCCCCGCCCCCGCGGCCGCCGTACATGGCAGCTGCAGCTCCCTTCAACACATCCACCGACTCCACGTCAGCGGGCGGGATAGAGGTGATATAACTCTCGTCAACGGTTACGCCATCTAGTAAAAACAAAGGCGAGCCTTGCCCTCGAATCTGGGCGTTCATATCGAAGCCAGTGCCATTAATGGTGAGGCCCGGCACGCGCCCCTGCAACACTTGCAAAACGTTCAGGTAGCTCTCCGACCCAGGTATGTCGCGGAGTTTAATAGTTGTTGCGTCAATCGAGGAATAGATCTTGCGCGGATCTGGTGGCGGCAATTTCCTACCCTTCACGGTCACGTTGCCGAGCATAATCGTTTTGCTGGTGTCGAGGCGAAACCGGCGCTCGGCGGCTTGCTGCTTTTTACTCGTTTGCAGATACTCGCTTATCTCAGGCTGCGGACTTACCAGCCTAGGTAGCGGCGTGGTGGGCGGCGATGCCAGCGGTTCTACGAGGCGTAAGATCGGGTTGCGGTTGCCCTTCGTACCCTTGGCCTGCACCATGGCCCGCGTGGTGTCGCGCCCGTTAAGATCAGTAAACAGAAAGCGGCCGTCGGCGTCGGTGGTAGCGTTGCCAAACCCACGGTCGGGGCTTGTCAGAATCAGGGCCACGTCGGCGTTAGCAATTGGCCGCTTGTTGTTATTCAGCACTTGGCCGCTTATACTCAGGGTGCGCTCCAGGGGAAAAGGGCTAGGTTCAAACGTATTGGCTAGCAATTGCTTCCACACGAAGCGGCGCCACCCTTGCGTGAGTAGCAGGTTGTCGAGGGCCGTTTTGGCATCGGGGGTATTAGCCTGAAAGTAATAAGCGGGATTCTCCACGTAACCCTGCAAATCGGAGGTCAGCAGCAAATCGGAGAGTATGTTGTGGGCATCGGTATTGGCCGTTAGTGCCTGGGTACTGTTTACACTCAAGGAAAACTGACCGGCCACGGGCTGCCCGCTGGCGTCGCGCACTTCCAGGGCTAGGTCTACTTTCTCGCGGGGCGCGTAGCTAGCTTTCGACGGCGTAATCTTGACTTGGAGGCTAGGTTCGCGATGCACAAAAGCTAGCCGCTCGCACTGCGCCACATTCTGCCCATCGAACAGGGTGAAGTGCACAATACCCGCCGGAAACTTGCTTTTGGGTACGCGCGCCGTAAACGCCCGCGAATCATCAATCCGACCCCGGCCGGCGTAGCCCAACGCGCCCCGCACGTGCCCAATGAGCGTGATGCTTTCGGGCGGGACGCCGCTCAACCGCCGGCGTCGAATTACCACGTTGAAGTTGTCGCCAATCTCCACAACGTTCAGCGATAACCCCTCGGGCTGGGCCACGGGCAGCGGATACATGGCCACGGTGCCGTCGGGGAGCTTCACGCGCGCCTGGTAGTGCTTGCCCGCCGCGGGGTTCAGCAGGAAGTTACCCATACCGAGGTGTTGGCTCTGAAAAGCTAGCACTTCGGCGCCTTGCTCATCGCGCACTACGCCCGTCACCTCCACACCGTGGCCGTAGACGTCGGTAGCCTTAAAAGCTATTCGATTGTCGATTTGTGCTATCAGAGTGCCACCCTCGGGGAAAAACTGCACCATGGGTTGCTGCGTTTGGGCGGGCGGCGCGGCAGCATCTAGAGCCGCCTTTTTGCGCCGCGTGGTGGGAGTGGCGGCCACGGCAGTAGGGTCAGTGCGCCACACCGGAATGCGCCGGGAGAAGAAATACTCCGAGGAAGTATTGCGCATCCAGCTGGTGTAGGCTCGCACCGTGTACACACCTTGGGCTAGGGTATCCTCCAGTATGAAGTCGCCGTGGGCTACACCCTGCCGTACGTTGAGCACACGCTGGCTTACCAGCCGGTTTTGAGGCGAAAGCAGATCGACATACAACACGCGGCTGAGCGTATCGGGCAGGTGGCGGGTGGCATCTACCACGTAGGCCTTAAACCACATGGTTTCGCCCAGCGCGTACACGGGCTTATCGAGGTGGAGGTAGCTTTTTTCGGGGTAACGAGCCTCGTAAAACTTGCGAAGCTGCGCTGCTACTTGCTGCAAGAAGCTATCCTCAGGCGGACCAAACCCCGCACTCACGGCCACCGCTACGAAGGCACTCAGGCATAAAATCACCCAGCGAAAACGATACATAAACGAAAGAATAATGAATAGGATTGAAGAAATAAGGGGCGGATGAATATAGAGTGAATCCGGCTCAGCTCCGACACACGCGCGCACAAAAAAACCGCTCAAAATGAGCGGTTTTTGTGCACGGGCTACTCAGCAAGCGTGCAACCTAGGTTGCGCGCTTGCTGCTATTGTTTTTCGACCGGAAATTTATCCAAAATGTCTTTGGCCGCCTTGGCGAACTCCGGACCGATGTTGGCCGGATTGTTCACAGCGTCGGCTACCGAACCGCGCCACACGAGGTTACGCGCCCGTGCGTCGATAAAGTCCAGAATCATCGTGCCTTCGTTGTACTTCTCGGTGCGGTAACCGGTATTGGCGTAGAAAGGCGAGCCGTACCAGTAGCCGTAGTTGATGGGGAAAAACGCACCGCGATACGAAAAAGCATATGGGTAAGCAAAACCGGCAGCGGGCGGGTTAGCCACAGTACGCTCTGCCTCTTCAATGTACAGGTGATAGGCTAGGTATAAGTCAGGTTTAGCATTGCCCTGCACGCGCCGAAGACCACGCTTATTCAATTCGTTGGAAATGGCGTCCTGAATCAGCTGATCGTTCAGGCTACTCTGGTAAATGGGGTTTTGGGAGTTGGCCGATTTCACGTCCATTTTGCCCCAATCGTAGGTACGGTATTTACTGAAGTCGACGCCCGCTTTTTGTTGCACGTTCACGGACGAGCAGCCACTGATCAAGCTCACAAGCAAGAGCAGTGCTGCATATAAAGTAGGTTTCATGAGGTGAGGTGAGTTGGTTGCGTTTGGATAGGAAACCTTATCTCATACTCACTTACATCTTAGAAGTTACACCGAGCTACACTTCTTCCGCCCCCTTTTCGCCTAGTGTTGAGCCTTGGCGGGCCTTGCTGTTGCGCCTAGTTTGTGCCCCTAAAATCACATAGCCATACCATCTCCGATAGTACCAAATTAGTCAGCAAAAGCTCCCTTAAAAGCCGATATCCAGTACCAGCGGCTGCACTTCCCAAGTACCTAAGCGTTGGTTGTAAATAGTGCGCACGCCTGCTTCGAAGGGTACACGCAAGCGCAACGTGTTGAATACGAAGGTAAAATCCAGCCCGGCGGTGCGGTAATTTTGTACTGGCTGCCCTACGTTGTTGCCCGCAGCCACATCCAAGAAAGCAGTTGCTTTCAGGCGCTGCACATACAGCCACCGCCCGAGCGCCCAGTGCATATCGGCCACCGGTAGGCGGTATTCGAGGCTGCCGGTACGTAGGCGGTCGAACCCAATGTAGCCCTGCCCACGCGGGTAAAACACGGCCGCCCCGAATTGGTATGATTCCCGACTCTGGCGCTGATACCCGCCTCGCAGCCGGATAGCATGGTGCTTCAACAAGCCCGGCACGTAGACCCCTGCTTGTAGCGCCCACTGACTAGCCTGCAAACCCGCGGCAAACGGTGTGGTGCGCCACGTCGTGCTCAACGACTGCCCCCAGCGCGGTGCCACGTCGCGCTTGCTTTGCAACAGCTGGCGGGCGTAGCTGAGGCTGTACGTCACCACGTTCAAGCTTCCACCGTTCCCAATATCGGTGCGGTAGCGCACGGGCAAGTCGTAGCCGCGCACTTGCTCGGCACTGTAGTAGGCACCTAGGTTCAGGGCTTGCCGGTAGCGCGAGCGGGTCAGGTTGAAGGGCAGGCGCACTCCCGCCGTCAGACGCGAGTACTGCCACCGGTCGCTGCGTATGCTGTCGATGGGTAGGCGGCGGTCCAGGGGCACTGAGGTCTGACGGGCACCGTGTTGCAGCGTCACGTCAAAAATAGGGAACAGCCCCTGGTAGCTCACGTTAGCAAAGACGTTGCCTACACGTTCTGTTTGGTCGAAGCCGGCGCCCACAATGGCCTGGGTGGTGTTCAACAAATCCTGCGACCGAATGCCTAGGCTCAAGGATTGTCCCGTAGGCGACTGCACCAAGCCCCAACTGTACACATTGAAGGGGTGTTGTAGGCGCCGATAGCGCGTGGCCGCTAGCTTTGCTCCTACCGAATCGGGCAGGGCCGCTTGTACGCGCGCCGCCCCTGGCTCCTGCCGCGCAAACGCGTCGGCGTAAGATGCAGGGGTAGCAGCCACCGGAGGCGCCGGGAGCCAGCGCGCCGGGTCGAGCGGCATGGTCACGACGCGGGCGCCCTCGGCCCGGAAATCGTGAAAAGCTAGCTGCTGCCCACCGGGTGCTACGGCCGCGTGGTAGGCACCCAAGGGCCGGGACGTAACTTGAAACTGCTGACCCGAGCGCACATCCACGGCGTACACATTGTCGATGCCCGAACGGGGCGAGTTGAAGAACACATAGTCGCCCCAAGGTTGGGGGTGGCTCAGGTTGTCGTTGGTGACGGGTAGGAGTTGCTGGTGCTGCTCCGTGTTGGTGTCAATAACCTCCAGGGTTTTGCCCTCCCGCTTAAGCGTCACGACCACTACACTGCTTTGATCGGCTCGCCAGCGCGGTTGCTGGTAGAAGTCATTAGTAGGATTAGCCAGCACCTTCCGCACCTGCCCAGTTGCAGCATCGAGCACCACGAGCCGGTGCTGATACGTTGAATCGGTTTGCACCGCAATCAGGCTATTTCCATCGGGCGAAAGCGCGGCGGCCGTGTAACGGGTGCGATGCGTAAGGTGGGTCAGGTGCCCCGTACCTAGGTCGAGCACCCGGATTTCGGAGAAAACTCGCTGCCCCCAGCGCGGATCGTAGCGAAACTCCGGCCAGCAGACCTTGCTTCCACCCACCGACAGCATTTCGGGGTTGTTGACTAGGCCCTGCACGAAAATACGCTTCTCGCGCCCCTTTCGGCTCAACAGTACCAACTGCGAAATGTCGCCAAGCCCCGTTTTCACCGTTAACACGGTGCTGTCGGTCACGTATTGCGGGTATTGGTACTCCGTGAATACGCCACGCTCAGGCTGCACAGCCAAGGGGCTAGCTTCGGTGAGTGTGAGCCGTGCCTGCTGCCCCTGCCACAGCGAGTCGAGGTGGGTGAGCGTGCGGCGGTAAAGGTCTTCTACTCGCAGGCCCGTGGTGCGGCGCAGGCCATTGGAAAAGGAAAAAGGGTAAGCCGGAAAGTTGTAGTAACGATTCAGTACCGGACTCCAAGCCGCGGCGCCGTTGCTGCGCTTCAAGTCCGTAGTCAGGAAGTAGCCTAGCACGTAGTGGTTCGGCACATTGTCGCGGTAGGAGCCGCACACGGCCTTGGGGTAGCTAAACCGTTTGCCGGCCAACAGGTTAGCCCGGAAACCTAGGTCGAAGTTAGGAATGCGCCCCCGGCCGCTCCGCGTCAGGGCCGTTTCGGTGCCCACGGCGTCGCCCTCTGTAAACCAATCCGGAATACCTAGCCCCGCCAACCCTAGCCCTCCGTAGCCGAACAGCTGATACGCTACGCGGGACAAGCCTTGCAGCCCCTTGTCGAACTGCACCACGTGCCGAAACTCGTGCACCGATAACAGGTCGAGCCAATCGAGGGTCCCGCTTAGGAAGGGGTCTTGGGGCGGCGTAGTGAAAAACTCCGAATGGCGGGGCAGAATCGTGACGAAGCCGTTGTTGATGGTCGTCTGGTTTTGCAGCAGCAGCGGGATAGGTCGGGGCGTCCGCCCCAACGTTGCACTAACCGGCTCATACACCTGTTCCAGCCGCCGGGCCGTGCGCTGCGCCGTTTGCTCAAAGCCCGTGGGATACAGCACCCGAAAGTGCGCCGTCCGCAACTGGTACCAACGCAGCGACGCCGGGTTCTGATCTAATACGGGCAAGTTCTGAGCGCTCGTTGGCACCCCAAAAGCTAGCACAAGCAGTGCTGGCAGCAGATAACGGTAAGACATTGAGCAGCAAATTCAGATGGGCAAAATAGCCGAAAACCAGCACAACTGATCAGTATACCTTCCCCCTAATTTTGCTATCTACACCAGGGTATTTGTGCGTGGCCTTTGCTTTTACCGCGTAACTCTTATCTTTCAGCACGATACACTTTACTACCTCGTTGCTTAGCACTACTGTCCCTCTTCTGGGGTAGCTTACTTAGCGCAGCGACAATCCCACCTATCAAAATAAATAGTTAGTAATTAGTCACTTACCAATTATTCACACTAATTAAGCAAGCCTACTGCAACCTTTACCGGTCACGCAAAATCATGGTTAGAGGGGCTTGTTTTATTCTTATCCAGATGCCATGCCTATTTATCTACGCTTATTTTCCTGCTTGTTCTTATCACTAGGCTTACTGCTAAGCAGTTACAGCCCTAAAGCAGAATCAGCACCGAAGGCATTTTTCAGCGCGCCTTTGTCGAATCGTTGGGTGCTACGCACGCTGGATGGCGCGGTTGTGCCGGCTTCGTTGCAAGCCGATGATGCCACGGCCCATCTGTTGCATGCCGCCAATAACAGTACGTCACGGCAACTCACCAAGCGCAGCTACACCGGCATTTTCACCCACACGCTTGCGAGTCGTCTGCTGGCACTAACCAAGGTTATTACGGCCCTCATCAAGTGCGACGACACTACCATGAATGCGGAGTTGCACTACCTAACGGCCCTTGAGCAGAGCACCCACTACAAAGTAGAAGGCTCCACGCTCAGCTTGTTCGACCACGAAGGAACTGTTCCGCGGGCTACATTCGAAGCGGTGCAATAGGGACCTATACAAGCCGCATAAAAAAGGCGCAACCTAGGTTGCGCCTTTTTTATGCGGCTTGTAGCTAGCTCATTTAACAGCTTACAGAAGCCAAAAAAATTTCTGAAAATATATATTTATCATAATTATCTAATTTCTACTTCCCAGGTTTCATTCGCATATTGGGAATTTTTTTCGCTAAATGGGACAAATACAAGAATCCTAAGAAGCTTTCAAGTAGCTAAATGTCGAACTTTGCTGAAGCCAACTATATGCCCCTGGCAGGTCGTTGAATGCTGCAGTGACGGGGCGATTCACTTGTTGCAGCACATAGTCGGTAGTATAGCGGCTAAAGCAGTTTTGTGAATGAATCCAAGCTAGGTTGGTTACACCTACTGCGGCTAATTGTGCGAAGTAATTATTGCTAACCCATTCTATTACAGGGCTCCATGTACCCTGCACGCACGTGTTGTCGTTGAGCAGTTTGTGGCATTTGTATTCCTGCAAATAGTGCAATATCAGTTGACATCCAGCCTGCACGGTCTGCGAATTTTGCAGCTCCTGCCACTCGGCATACAACCACTGGTTCTCCTCGTCGAAGGTAAGCTTCAGGTAAGGCTCGGTGTGTAATGTAAGAAGGTACATAGGTGGGGAATTTTAATAGGACGAAACCGATAAATTCTTCACAAGAAGAATGCCCGTCGCGCATACTCCTTATGCGGGTGCCAACGTTAGAGTTAGTTACGACATGACGGCTCCGCTCAGTAGGCAGTAGGTTCGGGCTGAACCTTTCACCATCACATTGCTCGTTATATAGTTAACCCTAGGGCCATTTTTTCAGTTGTTTACCTAATCTAATCACTCATCTAACCCCCATTCAATTGAGCGAAAACAAACTATCTACTTCCCTCCCTAGCCTAAGTCGGGCACCCATAGGTCACGCGGAGCGCCAAGCCTGGGTACGCCGACAAATTGTTCAGATCTGCTTCCTCATTGCCGGTATCTTTTCGGCCGCCCTTGGCCTGGAAAGCTTTCTGTTACCCAACGACTTCATTGATGGTGGCGTAACGGGTATTTCCCTACTTACGCGTCAGCTGACAGGCTTTTCACTGCCGCTGCTGCTGATTGCTTTTAACATTCCTTTCGTCGTGCTAGGCTATTTCCAAATTGGCCGCACGTTCGCCTTCCGCACTTTGCTGACCATTGCGGGCCTAGCGGTAGTACTGTCGGTTAGTCACTTCCCCGTTCTTACTTCCGACAAGCTGCTCAGCGCCGTCTTCGGTGGCTTCTTCCTTGGGGCCGGCATCGGTCTCACCATCCGAGGCGGGGCAGTGCTCGACGGCACCGAAATCTTGGGCGTTTTTATCAGCAAGAAAACCCCACTCTCCATCGGTGATATTGTCTTGGTTATCAACATCGTGATTTTTGGGGTGGCCGCTTTGCTGCTTTCTATCGAAACGGCTCTTTACTCCATCCTGGCTTACTTGGCGGCGGCCAAAACCATGGACTTCATCATTGAGGGTATTGAGGAATACACTGGCGTCACGATTATCTCGCCTAAGAGCGAAGCCCTGCGCAAGATGATTACGGAGGAGCTAGGTCGTGGCGTGACACTCTACACGGGTAAGCGCGGCTACGGCTCACACGGCGACCAGCTCGATACGCTGGATATTATTTTTACCGTGACGACTCGCCTGGAAGTCACGCAGCTCGTTGACGAGATAGAAAAGATTGATCAGCAAGCCTTTGTGGTCATGCACAGCGTGCGCGACACGAAAGGAGGACTAGTGAAGAAACGTCCGCTGCACTAATTACATCTGCTTCAGCCACGCCTGGGCCGTGTCCATGCTGTCGAAGGGCAGCACCACGGGCCGCGTGGTATGTTGCAAGGTCAGATCCGTAGAAAGCCGACTGAAGACGTTGGGCGAATACACCCAGGCGAAGTACTCCAGGCCTGCGTCCGTCATCGACGGGAACCAGACGTGCCCGCCCCACTCCGCCGCATCCGACCACATGCTCGTTACGCGTCGGTTATCGTTCAGAACTTTATGACTACGCTCGGCTTTCATGTAGTCCAGCATCTGTAAGCAGCCCTGCTGAACAGTTTCGAAATTCTGGTCGCCAATCCACTCGGCGTATAACCAGTCGTTTTGGTGATCGAAGCTTATTTCGATAGTAGAGCTCTGCAATAGGGGACGTAGCAGCATACGTGTAACAAATAGGTGCGAAAGCAGTGCGAACAGTATAACAATAGCAAGAAGACAGCTGAACTCCGGAGAAGGAGGTAGCGCCAACGGCATGAACGCGTTACGTAAACGTTACGAAAAGG
>Ga0325401_1004814_pt1 | contig 12799 bp, 5 predicted proteins | sample PopdelMetagenome_FD_205666 | JGI IMG/M metagenome (GOLD analysis project Ga0325401, IMG submission 205666) | Populus deltoides microbial communities from Bellville, Georgia, United States - Xylem-PdKOR-R2 | ecosystem: Host-associated > Plants > Phyllosphere > Stem > Wood/Secondary xylem | place...
CACAACAATAGACCCTTCATATTACTCATCCAACCATTCATGACAGTTAATGTTCAATACAATACAACAATAGATCCCTCATAATAATCATAGAAAAATTCCAAACAATGTAGCACTAGGTATAGCATAATAATAGATCCTTCGCAATACTCATATAAACATTCGTGACAAAGAACCTTCAACATAATACAACGACAAATCCTTTGTAATACTCTTACAACCATTCGTGACAATTAACATTCAGTATAATACAATGATAGATATTTCGTAATACGCATACAACTAATCATGACAATTAACATTCAGTATAATACAATGGTAGATTCTTCGTAATAAATCACCTACTTGTTCCACCCGCAGGGTGTCCTTCTCTTGACGAAGGTGTGATCCCAGATGCACCACTTAAAACATCAATGGCCACAATTCAATACATTTGTATTCAATAATCACACTCAACTCATCACTTCACATGCTTAAGCATACACAAGTTCATGTTCCATTGTTCCACATATTACAATCACATAAAACAATCATCTTAATAACCGGGCCATTTTAGATAATTAAATCTGCTACAGAATTTAGTTAGCCAAAACTGGTTCGCTAGTGACCCATAATCGTCAGCGAAAACTGATTCGCGGCTGACAATAGAAATTCAACAGCAAACACTGATTCGTTGTAGATAACACCATTTTGATAGGAAACGCTAATTCGCTACAGACAACACAATTTTGGCAGCGAATAGTGATTCACTATAGACAACATAATTTCAACATCAAACACTAATTCGCTGCAGACAACATAATTTCGGCAGCGAACTTTGATTCGCTGTAGACAACACAATTTCAGCAGCGAACTTTGATTCATTGCACACAACACAATTTTGACAACGAACACTACTTCGTTGCAGACAATACAATTTTGACAGTGAAATCTGATTCGTTGGAGACAACACCATTTTGGCAGCGAACACTGATTCCCTGCAGACAACAGACTTTCGGTAGCAAACACTGCTTCGCTGTAGGGAACACAATTTTGAAAGTGAAAACTGATTCGCTGTAGCCAACACAATTCGGCACCGAAAACTGCTTCGCTGCAGACAACACCATTTTGACAGCGAATGTTGATTCACTACGGACAACATAATTTTTGCAGCGAACGCTCATTCGTTGCTGACAACACCATTTCAACAGCGAATGTTGATTCGCTGCGGACAACACAATTTAGGCAGCGAATGCTCCTTCGCTACAGACAACACAATTTTTGTAGTGAATGTTAATTCGTTGCGGATAACACAATTCAACAGCGAAAAAATGATTCACTGTAGGCAACACCATTTGGCAGCAAAACCTAATTCGCTGCAGCCAACACAATTTTAGCAGCAAACACTGCTTTGCTACAGAAAACACGATTTCGGGAGCGAACTCTGATTCGCTGCAGACAACACCATTTTGGCAGCGAACACTGCTTTGTTGTAGCAAACACAATTTTTACAGCGAACACTACTTTCCTGCAGACAACACAATTTTGATAGCGAACACTGATTCGCTGGAGACAACACCATTTCGGTAGCGAACACAATTTTGACAGCGAAAACTAATTCGCTACAGCCAACACAATTTAGCACTGAAAACTGCTTCGCTGCAAACAACACCATTTCGGCAGCGAATGTTAATTCGCTGTGGACAACACAATTTTTACAGTGAACGCTCATTCGTTGCCGACAACACCAGTTCGACAACGAATGTTGATTCGTTGTGGACAACACAATTTAGGCAGCGAATGCTCACTCGCTACAAACAACACAATTTTTGCACTGAATGTTAATTCGTTGTGGACAACACAATTCGACAACGAAAACTGATTCATTGAAGACAACAGCATTTGGCAACAAAACCTGATTCATTGAAGACAACACCATTTGGCAACAAAACCTGATTCACTGTAGCCAATATGATTTCAGTAGCGAATACTTCTTCGCTACAAACAATACAATTTCAACAGCGAACTCTGATTCACTATAGAGAACACCATTTCGGCAGCAAACACTAATTCGCTACAAACAACACTATTTAACTGCAAAAACTGATTCGCTGCAGGCAACACCATTCAGCAGCGAAAACTCATTCGCTGCAGACAACACAATTTGGTAGCGTAAACTTATTTGCTGCAAGCAACACCGCTGAAGACCACACAATTTCGGCAGCGAAAACTGATTCGTTGTAGGCAACACTGCTGCAGACCATACAATTTCGGTAGCGAATGCTAATTTTTCATAGCGAACGCTAATTCACTGCAGACAACACAATTTAGCATAAAAAACTGATTTGCTGCAGGCGACACCATTCGGAAGCGAAACCTGATTTGCTGCAGCCACCACCATTCGACAGCGAAAACTAATTCACTGCAGAAAACACAATTTGGCAGCAAAACCGATTCGCTGCCGACACCATAATTCGTTCTTTGGATCCAGCAGAATCATACAATTTTAGCATGAACACATGCAAATTCAATTCCAACACATTATTTGTCGTTACATTCCTGTTTCAGTTGTAGCATGCTTTCAAGGTTACAAACACATATTTTTTGCACTTAACATCCACTAGCACATTTTCATACAAGTTCTTCAACCACATATGTAGAATTCATGACATTAACACATATATAATTTTGTTTTTGTTTCACATAATTAAGCAACTCTAACAAGATCATCATCTTTGTATTTTATCCCTTTAATCTATGTTATGTCCAGCCCTCACCATGGCCACCCACCTCTCTAAGTTTTTTTTGCATTCAATATTGTACATTTCCTCTGTTAAATGTTATGGAATTAGGTTCATACCTCATGAATTTAACAAGTTTAATGCAGGTTAGGGTGGCCTACTCTCCCTCTCCTTTTTGGTTTTCTTCCTTCCCTCTCTTGTTGTCCAGCTGACCTCTAGGCTCCTCTTTCTCTTAGGTTTTAGGCTGCTGGCCACCCATTTGGGGAAGAGGAAAGGTCACCCTCCCTCTTTCCTTGCATTTATACCCCCTCTTAAATGAGAGGGGGCTGTTTGGGTGTTGGATATCTTTGGTTCTTATCCCTCTTTTGAGTTATCCTAGGTTGGTTCCTATTCCAATTCTCCCCTAGGGTAGGCCAATCCAACACTAATTTTTTTTGAGTTTTACAGTGTTGCTATTGATTTAGAAATCAATAGAAAAAATATGTCACTATCGATTCAGAAATCGATAGCAGAAACTATGTCGCTCTGATCCAGAAATTAGTAGTAGAAATTGTGTCGCTACCGATCTAGAAATCAACAGCACAAAATATGTCACTGATTGATGATTAGCTTCGGCTAATGGCATCCTAGAAGGATGACCGAGCTGTGTTTGATGGTTAACTTTGGCTAATGGCATCCAAAATGGATAACTGGACTATTTTTTATTATTAGCTTCGGCTAATGGCATATGAGATGGATGATCGGGCTATGATTAATTATTAGCTTTGGTTAATGGCATCCAAAAAGGATGACCAGGTTGTAATTGATGATTAGCTTCGGCTAATGACATCCTAGAAGGATGATCGAGCTATATTTGATGATTAGTTTTGGCTAATGGCATCCTAGATGGATGGCCGAGGTGATTATGATGATTGGCTTCGGTTAATGGTATCCGTAAGAGATGACGCGTTTGATTTTGTGATTAGTTTTAGCTAATGGCATCCGAGACAAATGACTGAGTCTAGATGTTGGCTTCGGCTAAGGTGGATAACCAGGTTAAAGTCAGGTAATTTAATCTCGTCCGATGATTAAACTTCAGCTCCACCACTTCTATGGAGAGGTTGGGGCATATGAGTGAGAATAATACATTTAGCACAATAATAATGATTATACAATGCACATGAGAAGAAAATGAAAGAATGTACTTATCTTCAGTTGATAACGAAATTTAATGATAATGTCCTTCTAGTAGTTTATTATTACGTTTAGATTATTTACAATTCATGTATCCATGTTGTTTTGGAACAGGGACATCACATAATCAAGGTATGTCGGAAAGTCATTCCACAGGTTCACATACTTTGAAAGGTGCTACGTAATAATATGTTTCAGGTGTTATGTGTTTGATAAGAACGAGCAAACTAGTTGAATATTTGTCATTCAACACTTTTGTAAAGAGTTGTATCGAAAATTATAATGGAATATGAATGCGAAAGTATGATCTTGTAAACATGATGTGGTGAATGGATGCATATGATATTCTCTTTAATGAGAATGATGTATTGTGAAATCCCAAGGGTATTGCACTACACTAAAAGATGAATTCTGTTACGATAAACCCTAAACACCATTGCGAGAATGTGTATTGTCACTTTTTATAGGATGTTGATTTACTTTACCCTATATGGGTTGTGCCTTTTTAATGAATGAAATGTACTGATAAATTCACAGAATGATATTGTGAAAAGCATCGAGAACCCAATGACTTACAAAAAAAAAATTCCATCGATTTTGGCTATGAAGTCGAGTCGTTACAGTTGGTATCAGAGTGGCTGGTTTGGATCCTGAGGATTGATGAAAATAATGTTGTTGTGATCTATTTTAGGATGGTGCGCACTTGACAAGGGGCACGAACCGAGCCACCCTCCATAAAAAGGAGGAGTAGAGGCTGAAGTGCCTAAGATTGGCAGGATAAGGATCCATTGGATGATATTGTTTTCCATGCTCTAGCAAAAGCATCTAAGTCTTTGCGAGGAAGAACCGCAGAAGTTGAAGAAGAGCGGGTACTAAATCGAACCGAAGAAGTACCCCTAAATAATAGAAAAAGAGGTTCATAATTGGAACTCCGATAAGAAATTGGGTATAAAATAGAAGTAAACCTGATGCCCTTAGAATTACATGATTTCGATATAATCCTAGGCATGTTAGCTGAGTAAGTACAAGGCCAGATGGATTGCTATACTAAAACTGTTACGTTCCAAATACCAAAGGTTTTGTAATTAGTAATGATGCCTCCAAGAAAGGACTTGGGTATGATTGATGTAACATGGGGAAGTGATCACTTATGCGTCAAGATAGTTAAAAAATCACGTAGAGAATTACTTGATACATGACCTGGAGTTGATTATTGTGGTAATTACTTTGAGAATTTGGAGGCACTATCAATACGAGTCCCTATAATTTCAACAATGAAATTTATATTAGGAGGACAAAATGTAAACAACCAACAAAAAAAAAGTAAAGCAAAAAACAACTCCATCGTCGCTGTCGATTTCTACATCGGTAGCAACACATTTTTTGATGCTGATTTCTGAGTCAACTATGGCTGGGTGCACTGAAAAATCCATGCATTTTGTAAAACCCGACTAACTTTGGAGAAAAAAAATGTAAATCACAACAGAAACTTGAACAAAAGGTAAACAAAATTAAGAGGACCAAATCGGTTTACTCTTGAGAGGCCTTAGGAAGGGGACAAAACAGGTTCTGGGATAACTTAATGAGGGACAAGGATAAGGTAGAACAACCGCCAAACACCCCCAGCACACTTATAGGAGCTATAAATACAAGGAGAGAGAAAGGGTGACCCTTCCTTTTCCTAAAGACCAGCTGCAGCAGCTGCATGTGTCCAGCTGCATGCTCTTGCTCCTCTACCTTTTCTCCACAGAAAATGAGACCCAATCCAGCTGCATGCCCCCTCCATTAAATATGTGAGCTAAAGGAGACCTAGAGAGTGAGGTTAGTGACTAAAATCACGGAAAAAGGAAGGGTGTTGCAAGTTGGCTAAGCTGCAGAAGAAAAGAAGAAGAGAAAACCGGATAGAAAAAGAAAGAGATTCCTCTGAAACTACACTTGGAACTTGTAAAAAAAACATGATGTAAGACTCATTTCATCTCTTAACTGAAGGATACCTCACAGTTTGGACAAGGAGAAAAAGGGAGAAAAAAGAACCTAAAGGGCTGGATGGACAGCAGGTGAAAGAAGGAAGATGTTGGACATAAAAAGATGAATAGACCACCAAATCCCTTCCTAAAGCTATTGAAAATCGTGAGGTATGAACCAGAACCCTTCTCCGTTGTTCTTATGACTTTGGGACTGAAAAGGAAGAATAAAACCCTAAGCAAATGGCCTAAGATTCTTACACCAGCTGTTAAGGAATCTAGATTAGAAAGAGGGATAAAAACGAGGCTGAATAGGGGGACCTAATTCCAGAACACTTAACAAAGGAAAGGAACAATTTTGAATGCATAAATTTGAAGGGATGGCCGGCCATAGTGGGGGCTGGACAGAATATGAGTTAAAGAGATAAAATGCAAAGATGATGACCTTGTTAGAGTTGTTTGATCATATGAAACTGAAACAAAAATTGTACATATGTTAATGATGTAAATTCTACATATTCTACAAATTGTGTTATTAATAAACCTTGGAAGCATGCTGCAGCTGAAACATGAATTACACTATATAATGCTTCGATTTTGTTTGTTTGATGAATGGACATGTGCGATTGTGAATTGTGATTGTGATTATACTTGTGAGAAATATGATAATATGCAGGTGTAGGTAAGTGTAAGACCATAAATGACTTAATCATCACTGCCAATTTCTGAATCGGCAGCAACATAGATTTTGTTAATGATTTCAGCATCAACCATAGAAATATGTCGCATTGATGATTTTGGGTCAGCAACAACTCAGTTTTCATCAATGACTTTTTAGCCAGCACTAGGTTGTGCATGCTGATGATGTCAACATCAGCCGTAGAAATGTGTTGCATTGACAATTTCTGAGTCGACAACGACTCAAATTTCATCAATGGTTTCCAAGTAAGCTGAAGCCTATATGCGCTAGCGATTTATGTCGAATTGTGTTGTCTGCAGCGAATTGGTTTTTGCTGCCAAATTGTGGTGTCTGCAGCGAATCTGTTATCACTGTCGAATTGTGTTGTGTGTAGCGAATCGGTTTTCGCTGCCGAATTGTGTTGTCTGTAGCAACTCAGTTTTCACTATTGAATTCTATGTCGCCAGCGAATCAATTTTCGCTATCGATTTTCTGTGATAGACTCGCATGTTAGAAATGACTTAAAAGCTTGTAACAATTTCATTGTATGAATGTCTAAAATATGGAACACTTGAAAGTGAACATCTAGATTCTTGAAATAGGTATGGTGATGAGTCATGTGATTTCAGAATGCAAATGTGCTTATTTGTGACCATTGATGTCTTAGGTGATGCGACCGGGATAAACCTTCAACCGGGTAAGGATACCCCAGGGAGGAACAGGTAGGTGGTTTCCACCTTTTTCTTGTATAATGTTAATGTTCTAAAATGACTGTTTGAGGATGATATATTATTGCATTGTTGATGAATATTAAATGAAATGTTGATTGAGTTGTTGATGAAAATGTTAATGTTCTGAAATGACTTGTTTAAGGACGATATGTTATTGTGTTGTTGACGAATATTAAACCTATTATGTAATGTTGATTGAGTTGTTGATGAAAATGTTATTGTTCTGAAATGACTTGTTTGAGGATGATATATTATTGCGTCATGATGAATATTAAACCAACCATGAAATGTTGATTGAGTTGTTGATGAAAATGTTATTGTTCTAAAATGACTTGTTTAAGGATGATATATTATTGCATTGTTAACGAATATTAAACCGACTATGTAATGTTGATTGAGTTGTTGATGAAAATGTTATTGTTCTGAAATGACTTGTTTGAGGATGATATATTATTGCGTCGTGATGAATATTAAACCGACCATGAAATGTTGATTGAGTTGTTGATGAAAATGTTATTGTTCTAAAATGACTTGTTTAAGGATGATATATTATTGCATTGTTGACGAATATTAAACCGACTACTGTTTGAGGATGATATATTATTGCATTGTGATGAATTTTAAACCGACCATGAAATGTTTATTGAGTTGTTGATGAAAATGTTATTGTTCTGAAATGACTTGTTTAAGGATCATATATTATTGCGTAGTGATGAATATTAAACCGACCATGAAATGTTGATTGAGTTGTTGATGAAAATGTTAATGTTCTGAAATGACTTGTTTGAAGACGATATATTATTGCGTTGTTGAAGAATATTAAACCGACTATGAAATGTTGATTGAGTTGTTGATGAAAATGTTATTGTTCTGAAATGATTTGTTTGAGGATGATATATTATTGCTTTATTGACAAACATTAAACAGACTATAAAATATTGATTGAGTTGTTAACAAGTGTTAAATCGATTATGGAATGTGGGTTGAGTTGTTGTTGAATGTTAAATCAATTATGAGGTGTTGATTCAGTTGTTGATTAGCTTCGATTAATGCTATCTAGAAGGATGACCAGGTTGAGATTGATGATTAGCTTCGGCTAATGGCATCTGAGATGGATGACCAGGCTATGATTGATGATTAGCTTCGACTAATGGCATCCTAAAAGGATGAGCGGGCTATGTTTGATGATTAACTTCGGCTAATGGCATTCGAAATGGATGACCAGGCTGTGATTGATGATTAGCTTCGGCTAATAACATCCGAGATGGATGACCGGGCTGTGATTGATGATTAGCTTCGGCTAATGGCATCCGAGAATGATGATTGAGCTATGATTGTTGATTAGCTTCGGCTAATGATATCCTAGAAGGCCGATCGAGCTGTGTTTGATGATTAGCTTTGGCTAATGGCATCCGAGATGGATGATCGGGTTGTGATTGATGATTAGTTTTGGCTAATGGTGTCCTAGATGGATGGCCGAGTTGATTATGATGATTGACTTTGGCTAATGGTATCCGTAAGAGATGACAAGTTTGATTTTGTGATTAGTTTTGGCTAATGGCATCCTAGATGGATGACGAGTTTGATTTAGGTGTTATGTGTTTGATAAGAACGAGTGAACTAGTTGAATGTTTGTCATTCGACACTTTTGTAAAGAGTTGTATCGAAAATTATAATGGAATATGAATGCGAAAGTATGATCTTGTAAACATGATGTGGTGAATGGATGCATATGATATTCTCTTTAATGAGAATGATGTATTGTGAAATCCCAAGGGTATTGCACTACACTAAGAGATGAATTCTACTACGATAAACCTTAAACATCGTTGCAAGAATGTGTATTGTCACTTTTTATGGGATGTTGATTTACTTTACCTTATGTGAGTTGTGCCTTGTTAATGAATGAAATGTATTGATAAATTCACAGAGTGCCTTGTAAACATGATGTGGTGAATGGATGCATATGATATTCTCTTTAATGAGAATGATGTATTGTGAAATCCCAAGGGTATTGCACTACACTAAGAGATGAATTCTGCTACGATAAACCGTAAACATCGTTACGAGAATGTGTATTGTCACTTTTTATGGGATGTTGATGTGCTTTATCCTATGTAGGTTGTGCCTTGCTAATGAATGAAATGTATTGATAAATTCACAGAATGATATTGTGAAAAGCATCGAGAACCCAACGACTTACAAAAACAAATTCCACCAATTTTGGCTATAAAAAAGTCGGGTCATTACAGTAGACTCCACTGCTGGTGGTGCCCTTCCATTAATTCCTTTAAGTTTCATCCTTGCGACCATTCTCGCCCATAGCCCAAAAACTTTGATTTCTCATAAGGTGCTAGCGGAGTCCTAAAAGCAACATTTGTCTATCCTTGGTCGACATCAATTGTGGTTGAGACTAGAACAATATCCGATCGTCTTCGAGCCCCCCAAATTTCATTCTTAATTAATAAAAACATCATTGGCAAAGGCTTTCATAGTTGATTGTCTTTCATAAATCCAAGAATTTCACCTTTGACTATGAAATATGAATGCCCCCTACTGTCCCTCTTAATTATTACTTTGATCTTGAAAGCCAACATAATAGGATCGAAATCCTATGATCTTGTACAATGCTAATATATCCAGAGCGTAGGCTTGCTTTAAACACTCTAATTTCTTCAAAGTTACAACACCGGAGGCATGACTCAAGTAGTTAAGGCCAGGAGCGCATCACTGATCAAAGGGATGAGACGACTACACCATAGGTGGACTAGTAGACCCAACCTAAAGTCCAACTATGAGCTTTTTAACTGTAACAAGTTAAATATGCTATTAGAGCTGGAATTACCATGGCTACTAGCACCAGACTTGCCCTCCAATGGATCCTCGTTAACGATTTAGATTGCACTTATTCCAATTACCACACTCAATGAGCCCAGAATTGTTATTTATTGTCACTATCTCATCGTGTCATGATTGGATAATTTGCGCACCTACTGCCTTCCTTTACTGTGGGCCTCTATACTATCATTGAAAGTTGATAGGACAGAAATTTGAATCATGTATTGCTGGCACGAAGGCCGTGCGATTTGTCAAGTTATCATGAATCATCAGAGCAACGAGTAGAACCCGTGCCGACCTTTTATCTAATAAATGCATCCCTTTTAGAAATCAGGCTTTGTTGTACATATTAGCTCTAGAATTACTAAGGTTATTCGAGTAGCAAATACCATAAAATAGACTATAACTAATTTAATGAGCCATTCGGAGTTCACAACCTGAATTAGTTATACTTACACGTGCATGGCTTAATCTTTGAGACAAGCGATGGATGCAGTAAACGCAAGCTGATGACTCGTGTTTGCTAGGAATTCCTCATTTAAGACCAACAGTTGCAATGATTTGTCCCCATCGCAATGCAATTTCAAAGATTACTCGAGCCTGTCAGCCAAAGCTATAGACTCATTGAATACATCAATGTAGCGAGCATGCGGCCCAGAACATCTGACAGCATCACAGACCTGTTATTGCTTTAAACTTCCTTAGCCTAGAAGGCCATAGTCCCTCTAAGAAGCTAGTCACAAATGTATGCAAAGCATATACTTGTTTTGAGCACTCTAATTTCTTCAAAGTAACAGCACCAGAGGCACGACTCGGCTAGTTGCGCATTGTTGGTAGAAGGGACGACGCAACCAGTGCACACCATAGATGGACTGGTCAACCCAACCCAAAGTCCAACAATAAGTTTTTTAACTACAACAACTTAAACATACGTTATTGGAGCTGGAATTACCACGGCTACTAGCACTAGACTTACCATCCAATGAATCCTCGTTAAAGGATTTAGAATGTATTCATTCCAATTACCAGACTTAATGAGCCCAATATTGTTACTTATTGTCATTACCTCCCCGTGTCAAGAGTGGGTAATTTGTGCGCCTACTGCTTTCCTTGGATGTGGTACTCGTTTCTTAGGCTTCCTCTCTAGAATCGAACCCTAATTCTCCGTCATTCGTTGCCACCATGGTAAACCTTTATACTACCATTGAAAGTTGACAAGGTAGAAATTTAAATGATGCATTGCCAACACGAAGGCCGTGTGATCTGTCAAGTTATCATGAATCATTAGAGCAACATGCAGATCTCGCATCAGCTTTTTATCTAATAAATGCATCCTTTCTAGAAGTTGGGGTTTGTTACACGTATTAGCTATAGAATTACTATGGTTATCCGAGTAGCAAGTACCATCAAACAAACTATAATTGATTTAATGAGCCATTAATAATTTCATAATTTAAATTAGTTCATACTTACACATGCATAGCTTAATCTTTGAAACAAACATATGAATGATTTCCTTGGTAGGCAACACAAGAACCAAGCCACAACGCAAGGCACCCAAGGCGTTTGGGAAGCAACTGAAGAGGATCGTTGTGTGGCAGTTCGATGCACCAAAGCACTAAGCCTGCCAAACACGAGCAGCCCGGCCGCTGTTCAAGAATCACCACATACAAAAGACAACGAACCTGCCTAGCGAACCCCAACCCGATGGTCAAAGGGAAACACCAGGCCAAGTTTGTGCCTGCATTGCTTAGATGCGAGCAAAGAGCTTACGAGGAACGAGGAATGACTGAATGGGACAAACAGCAAGGCATTCCGCTGAGTAATGGGACAAGAACCAGCAGCATAGCACCACACTCACAAGGGCCTCACACCATTCCAAGGGATGTCGAGGCCTGCCGGAGCAATGCCACGGCAAACGCCAAGCCCGCACATCACCCAAGCAACCCCCTGTATGCCAAGGAATAGGGTATGGTCCCCTTCGAATCGCCTACAAAAATCTTCCACCAGAGCCCAAAGATTGGTGGGGAGAGCCAACGTCGCTGGAAAAATTGTCATCCGTCGCCGGAAAGACAACCGGAACCATTGGGGCATGGGAGGTCCTTGGGAGGCCTACCCCTAGCCAGTATAATAGACAAAAGTAGTTTATTAAGAGGTTGTTTGGTAATGCGGCAGGAATTGAGGTGCAGCCAAACCGCAATATATATTTGTTTGGTTATGTTTAAAACATGGGTTGAAATTGGTGGGACCCATCACCATAGTGGCCGAACCTGTGGTTAGCAAAAAGCTGGCAATACCTACTGCTAACTAGCAGCAACCTCAACTTTTGTCATCCACCGACATTTTCTTTAAAATTTTAAACTTCTAAAAAAAAAGCCGTTGGATAATTAATTACTCCTCTCCCAGCAAATCAATTCAAACGGCCTCATCCACTGTCAAAAAAATATAGTATTGCAAATTGTAATTTTGTGATTAATATTTACAAAGAAGAATGCCCGAAATTAGACTCATTTTATCATTTTTTTAACCACAATCCTATTCCGTTCAACCAAATTTTTATAAATGTTGCAAAACATTTTTTTGTCAAATTTTTCTTCATTAACAATAGTGAAAAATAACTTTAAACCAGTTTATATATATATATATATATATATATATATATATATATATATATATTATTAAATGTCGTATATG
>Ga0325401_1004815_pt1 | contig 12794 bp, 5 predicted proteins | sample PopdelMetagenome_FD_205666 | JGI IMG/M metagenome (GOLD analysis project Ga0325401, IMG submission 205666) | Populus deltoides microbial communities from Bellville, Georgia, United States - Xylem-PdKOR-R2 | ecosystem: Host-associated > Plants > Phyllosphere > Stem > Wood/Secondary xylem | place...
GTTTTTGTAAAATTCTACATGCAGTATTATATGAGCTATTTTAGTTGAGGATTTAATTAACAATATTCACTAGCAATTATAATTATAATGCTAACTAAGATATCGGGGTGCATTTTCCACCCATGAAGGCTGAAGCACAACGCAGCAGGTGGACCTTTGCCAGAGACATCTTCATCCAAAACTCTCAAGTTTCATCATCGCTCTTTATAACAATCCTACAAACCTGCAAGAGCAATTAAGGATAACTTCAGTGGTAACCTACCCTTTCCCCATGGAACCCACCTTCATCCAAATTGATGTGTGCCCGCTTGTTTCATGTGATCCAGTGTGGCACTTACGATCTCTGTCATTTATCTCAAAGTTAAGAAAACACTACACCATTAAACAATTTTACCGACGGACTAATTCTATCGATGATAGGAATGAACTCCGTCGGTGAAATAATTACCAACAGCCTCACCGACGGAGCACATCTGTCGGTATAATAGTCATTGGTAACTTCTATTTTCGTCGCTAATTCTGTCGCAAATAAAAAAAACACCCACTGACGGAACACCGACGGTTTTACAGATGGATACACGCGCGCCAAAAGAATTTCCTGTGGGAACATTACCGACGGAGTAAATCCGTCTGTAATTTCAATGGTAATTACCGACGGACTATCCATCAGTAATTATGGCATCGGTAGTAATTGTTTGCCAACCCTCTGTGAAATACCGACGGATATATCCGTCTGTATGTAATCACCGACGGAATATATCCGTCGGTAATTATGGCATGGCTGGTAATTGTTTGGCAACTCTCTGTGAAATACCGTCGGATATTATTCGTTGGTATATCCGTCGGTATGTATTTTGAAATATATATAAAAAATAATTTATTAATAGTAAAAAACCTTAATAAACAAATAAAATTGGATTAAACATTAAAAATATAAAAGTAATGTTAAATAATATTCATTACAAATTTAATGTGTTTAAAAAACAAAATTAAACTAGAATAGCGGCGGAGCTGGAGGAGGAGGAGGAGGAGGCTGGTTGTTCCCGGGACCATACAGCCAAAAAGAAGCTGCACAAGTATCGTCACTCATTTTTGATCTCATCTCCATGACTATGTGACGGAGCTCATCATAATTCGTCGAGAGTTGTTGATATTGTTGTTTCAATGCAATGAACGCCTCAGACTGGGAGCTCGATACTGATGGAGAGCTTCCAACGGTTGAGACACTACGAGCCGAACATAAGTTTTCAGCCGTAGTGTTGGAGAGCCCGTAGACCCGATTTTTATCGGGTCCACCAGACGATCTCGCCTCCATCTACAAATCTGGATCGAAATTTGGATGGGTCAACGGATTGTCCCCATATCTCTCCCTCAACCGGCTATTATAGGTCTCCTGAAAATTCCGTCGGTAAAAAAATCATCAAATGCAATTCAAGATGCAATTCAAGAAAATAATAACTTACAAAATAAAATGAATGAATGAACATACCACGAAGTGCTGAGCATGGTTGTCCACGAACTGTTGCACCCCCTTTTGGCGGTCTTGACTCCACACATGCGTCTCTACAAACAGCTCCATTGGACTCGGTTCACGTCCAAGAGACACAGCCTGTAAGGAAAAAATAGGTTGAAAGTTAAATATATTATAAGGAACGACAAATTAATTAATGATATATTTCATTAAAATTAATCTTACCATTAGCTTGTTCAATCAAGTCGGTTAAAAGTGAATTGGTCGCCTCGTTCAAATAACAATTTGGTTAAAAACAATTTCATGCCACCGTTATTTAAACTCTATCTAACCCTAACTTATATGTGAAAGAATAGATTGTCAAAGGATTAAATCAAAAAAATATAGAAAGTGAATGAAAAGATGACAGCATATTGTATTGACTTGAGTTAACACATGAAAGTTACGAGTCGGGTAATGGACACAACCACATTGAGTTAACTTGGTTGGACATATCTCTTTCTTTTTTCTTCCCTTATTCTCTTCCTGACTGAGCCTTAATTCTTGGGGGGAAAGATCAACCTTGAATCCTGCCTTTGAACACTATTTGTTCTCGAATCGAAAAGGGTCTTAATTGACCCCAGGTTGAATTAAACCTAGAACTAAATTGAAGTGTTATAAAAGAATTAGAAATATAATTTTAAAAAATATAACATATTGTATCAACCCCGATCAACCAAAATTGACACATGAAATTCACAAACCGGTTCATGAATATGATCCTAATTAGGCAACATGTCCTTTTATTTTCTTATCCCTTACTCTCTTCCCAACTATACCTTAATGGGGCCTTAATTAGCCACAAATTGGATGAAATTCATGATTAAATTGAAGAGTTATTAAAAACAATTGGGGACCAAGTAAAAAAAAGTAAAAAAAAGGCTTAAATCCATGACTAAGTTGAATTGACATAAAATAATTAGGGGGAAAATAAAAAATAAAAAAATATATGGCGCATGCGTTTCACATGTCAATGTGTGAAGTCATCGAGATTTGGGCAGCACGTGTGGTCTCCTTTGTGAACCGATGGTGGTCATTTTTTGTGCTGCCAAAATCTTCTCGTCGAGTTCTTTCTCCTAAAATGGTGTGTGTCGGCATCCAACTCCCAACATGGCTCCAATGACCCTTTTCCCCCTTGTCTTGAGATTTGTGCAACAGCAACAACAAAAACTTTAGTTATCCATAGTATTTTGTGTGTATGTGCTCAGTGCTTTCTATTGTAGTTATCCATAGTCTTTACTAGGATAGACACATGAGACTAAGATAATAAAAGTAGGCATTTTTTTAAGCTAAATTATAATAAAGGGTGAAATTATATTTTTATTTTATTTTATTTTAACTTAAATAAAAAAAGATATAAAAAAGGCTTAAATTTAGGGGGGAAATGCATTAAACAACATAAAAGAAAAAACAAACAGTCTGGATGTTGTGGCTAAACTCATTGAATTTGTGATTCGAGTCATGAACTAAACTGAGTCTAATAGTTATTTTTCTTAAATTTACTTTGTACCTTAATAAATAATAACAAAAATATTTTTAAAAAACCTTAAAAAAGAGTCCACTTGCACGGGCTACTAGCCCAGCATACTTAGGCTTCTAATAAAAAGATTGCCCAGACGTGTGGGCTTTCAAGTTAAGACCTACGTGCTTGGATCTATCATATTTGTTTTTAATATTTTTAAAAGGTGAATAGCAATTTTTATAATAAAAAAAAGAAAATAACTAAATGACTTATCACTTGCTGAGGTAGACGACATTTCATTTGTCTGCGCTGGTTATGGATACCATTATGATGGTAAACAAATCAAGGTAAAGAATGTTTTTCCCTAAAAACCCATTTTCCTAACCCATTTAAAAAAAAAAAACACCTTATAAACACCTTTAGAACATTTAGAAACCAATTTATCAACCTAAGAAAGCCAAAAAGGTCTAAAAACACGAAATCAAACAAAGTTAAATTTTTTTCCCTTAAATTGGATTTACTTTTTAGACAATATTGAGGTTTTAAACAACCATCATCAAACTCATTTTATCAAATGAAACCCATGGATATTAAAATAAACTATTTTGGTGGTCGGAATTAACGAAGTGACTTTCTTTTTCTACACTGAAATCTAGCAATGCTCTCTCTCTCTCTCTCCTCCCATAAACCTAGACTGAATATTAAAATTGAAGTTTTGTATCAAAATTGAATTTGAAAAAAATTTAAGGAACTGAAAAGGTATAATTTTTGGAAATTAGATGACCAAATTGAACTTTTCGCACCAACTTCGAACACACCATCTATTTTTGGTGCCTTTTCGACCTTGGTTCTTTTTCTTTCATTTTGACCCTTGGTAAACTAATATAAAGTAGTTGGCAATGAAAAAAAAACTTTGGGGACCAAATTGAGAAAAAAAGAAGAAGCTCCAGAGTGCACTGTAAGTATATGCATGGTGTTTTATTCTGGTGAACACCAGCCTTATGTTTTTTGTATTTAATGAGTTTAATCCTTATTGTATAATTCAAGTAATGCGCCCACAGCTAGAGAAGGAGGGAGACAACGGTGGTTAGGATGATGATGAGGCACAAAGGTCAATAACAAAGCTTATTATAGAAGCAAAGCTGTAGCAGATGATGTTCCAAACGGAATCATGATCAAAAGAATTGGTGATCGGATAAACACTCGAGAGAAGTTTAGAAATAGAAAAAAGGGCCTTCGAAGTTTAAATGTCTGTCGAATTTCAATTATGTTTTCATTGACCTGAGTTTCCACAGACCAAAGTAACAATACTGTTGTTTTATCTTGTCCACTGGGTCCTTGCTCGGAATTTAGCTAAATAAAGTAAAAGAATTAGATATTAATTATTTTCAGTTATCATAATTTGTTACTTTGGTTATTTTATTTTATTTTTATATTGAAAAAGGGCCTAAAAGCTCTAAGAGAAAGAATTGCATGGGATAGGGTCCGTGAAAACATATCCCATACATTATTATTATTATTAATTATTATTAACAATATGTGCGGGGAATCACTATTCCCCCCATACCTAAATTACGTTTTTTTTTTAAAAATTACTTTCTTTTTTTTTCCAACTTTGCTTTTTTTTTTTTTCATTTAATTTTTTTTAAAAAAATTATTTTTGTTTATTTTACTTTTTAAATATTGAGTTGGTTAAAAAATTCACTTTGTAATTTTTTTTCCTTTAAAATATTGTGGATTGCTACGGTGTTTTTCCACGTAGTTTTTCTATTTTATTTTTTTTATTTTTTTAAAATTATATTTGTCGATCTTTTTATATTAAGCTGATTGAGAATTTAGTTTTGTAATTTTTTTCTTTAAAACATTGTTGATTGCTACAGTGTTTCACCGCATTGTTTTTTTGTTTTTATTTTTTTATAATTTTCTCCGAAATTATCTTTTTTGATTTTATTTTTTAATATTGAGCTGGTTAAAAATTATAGTTACAATATGTGAGAAAAACACTGTAACTTTCCTTGCAAATTATTGTGGATTGCTCCAGTGTTTTTTCTCATACGGTTTTTTTCTGTTTTGTTATGTTTTTTCCTAAAATTTTCTTTGTCAATTTTATTTTTTAAATATTAAGCTGGTTGAGAATTGCAATTACAAGTAAATACAAGTTTTTCCTCATAAAACACTATGGATTCATACAATTTTTCCTCACATAGTTTTTTTCCAGTTTTTTTTGTGTTTTCTTTTTTTGTAATATTTTTTTAAAAAATTATCTTCGTTAATTTTATTTTTTTAATATTGAGTTGGTTAGAATTTAACTTTGTAATCAAACTTAATCATGTGGGGAAAGCATTGTAGCTTTTCTCACAAAACATTATTGAAAATTACAATCACAAGTTATTACAAATAAAGTTAAATCATGTGGGGAAGCATTGTAACTTTCATCAAAAACACTATGAATTGATACATTGTTTCTAACATGATTTTTTTTCCTTTTTTGTGTTTTTTTTAATATTTTTTTTCCTAAAATTGTCTTTGTCGATTTGATTTGTTTAATATTGAGCTGATTAAAAATTGAGTTTTATAATTTTTTTCTTTAAAATAATGTGAATTATTGCAATGTTTTCCCATATTATTTTTTTATTATTTTTTCCAAAATTATTTTTGTCCATTTTTTTTTAATATTAAGTTGGTTAAGAATTATAATTACAATAATACTAAATCATATAGGGAAAGCGTTATAGTTTTTCTCACAAAAACTATGGATTGCTACAATATTTCTCTAAATGGTTTTTTATTTTATTTTATTTAGAAAAGCACTGTAGTTTTCCTCACAAAACATTGTTAATTGCTACAATGTTTTTTCTCATGGGTTTTTTTTCCTTCCAAAATTATCTTTGTTGGTTTTTTTTAATATTAAGTTGGTAGAGAATTTAACTTTGTAATTTTTTTTACTTTTTATTAACAGAAAAACTAAATCATGTGGCGAAAGCACTTTATCTTTCCTTCCAAATAACTGTGAATTGCTACAAATCATTTTGTTCAATCTCTAAGTTTTGATCACCAACACAATTTTTTTTCGGTCATGAAATATTGGCTCTATCATGTTTTTAGTTTCTATTACTTATCTAGCGCTGGTTCACAATTATAACACTATTAAATATATTTGTTTTATAAGCCCGGGACAGCACTCGGGCATGCATATCGTTATTACCAAACGGCGTGGTTTTTTTACCTGCAGAGGATGCACTGTGGACACACACTGATTACATTGTGGACTTGCACAAGGTGTTTTTTTTATTTTCATCCTTTTTTTCCTTTTAATTTCACAATTTCAAGATAAAATTTAAGACCAATTTAAGTTAAATTGTTAAGGAATGATAGAATTCTGACAAGTGACTAGAGTGAAAATGCATGTAAAATGGGTGATGGCTTCAAATATTTACGCAAAAAGGTTTATTTATGTCCTACTTTTCCGATGATACATTTTTCCAATGACAATGGAGAGAGAAAGTTCTCGTTGACATTGATTCTTGTCATGAAAAAGGTTAATCTTGATGTCCATGGGTTCAATTAGATGAGGAGAGTTTAGCTTGAGTATTATTTCACCTTGAAAATGCTTGAAAAAAAATAGATCTAGCATCGAAAAAGTTTAAGGTTTCAAGTTAATTTTTTATTTTTAGACATATATTTTAGTTGTTTTAAGACATTAAGGGGTTTATGGGGGTCTTTAGGTTGTTTTGTAAGTGTTTTTTAGGTCAAAAGTTGTTGAAAAATGAATTTTTAAGGTTGAAAACCTCAACCTTGATTTTTCGGCTACCTTGAGTCATCAAAAACTAAAAATACAAAGAAAGTGTCGTTTATATAAAAGAAATTGGTTGTCTTCCACCCAGCCAAGCAAAACAAAAAATTAAATGGGCCTACCTTTGCTTTGGACCTAGGAACGGGCACCCCGAGGCTCTTTTTATTTATTTATTTTTAATTTTATTTAAAAAAATAAAAGAATTTATTTAAAAAAATCCATATATCAATAATGTTTTTAAGATTATGGCAGGATAGATATTCTTTTTGTTTAAATATTTCTTAAAAAATGTTGTTTTTTCTAGGAAGTTACCTGGTTTCATGATCCATGTTGAAAATTTGATGCATTAACCAAGATTGGCTCAAACTTTTTAGAAAAATTAATTTTTTTTTCAATTTTATATTTTGACAATTGGCTGGTTAGGAACTAGTCATTGTTTTTTTTTTCCCATTTGTTTTCTATGAATGAATCTCATTTTCATAACTCTAGTCGCAAGTTTGACTTTTTTTCTAGTTTAACTAAAGTTATTTATTTTGGTTTTTTTTTCAAATTAAATATTTTTTATTTTTATCCTTCAATATTTTATTGATTAAAATTAGATTTTCTAATTTATTTTAATTTATATTTTATGAAGTTATCATAGTTTTATAACTCGAGTCGGAAGTTTGTCTAGGTTAATCTAATATATCACTGTCTTAATTTTTTTTAAATATGTCATCTGGTATATCACAATTTTAAAATTTTAAAAGCGTGTCATCCAACATGCATCAAATTTTAGGCTTTGTAGCATCTTTATATTTTTTTACAATTAGAAAAAAAAATTAACTCGCAGCGATGTGCGAGTCAAATAACTAGTAAATAAACAAAAAAAGAAAGTTGTTTAATTTTTTTTTACTATTTATTTGCTAAATTATGGATTGCTACTGTGCAACTTGCACTAGGTTGAATCCCTTTTTTTTTTTTCTTTGAACAATTACGTGGTCTATCTCAATATTTTAAAAGTGTGTCATCCAACACGCATTAAATTTTAGACTTCCTAGCATTTTTATATTTTTTTATAATTAGAAAAAACATTTTAACTTTCAGCAATGCACAAGCTAAATAACTTGTAAATAAACAAAAAGAGAAAGTTGTTTGATTTTTTTTTTACTATTTCTTTGCTACATTATGGATTGTTACAGTGCAACTTGCACTAGATTGAATCCTTTTTTCTTCTTTGAAAAATTATGTGATTTCAATCATTATTATTATTTTTTAATTTCATCATTCTAAGTTATGTTCGTATGGTTTAAAGCATGATAAGTTGTTTTGATGTCAAAAAATATCCTAACATTAAATTGATACCTTGTTTTGCATAACAATATTTATTTTATTGATTAAAAAGAATTAAAACAATTATGACCAAATTTAACACAAAAAACAAAAACAAGAAAAATAACTTTTTTTTTTCCTTTTGGTTGTTCATGGGGCGTGAAAAACTACAATTTGTTCCCTAATTTATTTTTTGTTTTAATTTTGGGTCCCTAATTTTTTAAGATTTCATGTTTCAATCCTAAACTTTGTTAGTTTTGCATTTTAATTCCTAGAATGTGAGAGGAAAGAGGGTCGTTGAAAAATGGGAGAAGAGAGGAAACATGGTAGTAAGCCAATTTCCAGCAAAAACAAAAGTCTGATTTTAATGTCAATGAATTCATCTTAAAAGGCATTCTCTTGGACATGTCATAGAAAGAATTTTGGGACCCAAAAAGTATTTTTTAAAAATTTCTATTGAATTTTGGTTTTTAGAGTTATTAGTCTCTTTTTGGGGTTTTAAATAGGTTTATTGAGGTTTCAAAATTTTATTTTAGGGGATTTAGATGAAAATAAATTGAAAATTATGTTTTTAGGGTCCAAAACATGGAACCTGACTTTTGAACTATTGGAGGCGGCTAGAAAGTCAATAAAAAAAAAACATGATGTCTATTATATAAAACAAATTGAGGTTGTTTGCCTATTGAAAAAAAAAAAAGGTGTGCCTAGACTTTTTTTTTGTAGATGTCTTTTTTAAAAAACAATTGATGAAAAAATCTTTGTGAATCAATCTATTAAAATAATATCTAAGTGATTGTCTAATTATGCTATTTGTTTTTTTAAAATAAAATTAGGTATTTTAAATGTGATATTATTAATTTTTTTTATGAATAATTTTGTATTAGACTAATACATAAAATTTTTATAATAATTTTCTCATTAATATTGAATTAAAATAAAATATCTATTTTTTATATAATTTTATCAAAAAAAAATTTCTTATATTTTTTTTTCATATTGGTGCATAATAATTATAGATTCATGGTTTTTTAATTTTGAACTGAGAGTTTCTTTCATGGTCATAATAACGATTTACTTAAAAAACAATTTTTTTCATAAAAAATATATTTTTTGGTGAAAATAAAAAATGCATGAATAAAGAAATTATGTTTTTTTATTTGTTAAAAGTATATGTTTTGTACTTTTAAATTTAAATCATTATATTTTTTTTTATGATTGCTGTTAATTTTTATTCAATGAATTATATTATTAATACAAAAATCATTTTGTTATCAAGATAAAAAATAAACACACGAATCAGAAAAAAACTGACAAGAAATTTATTTTGTTTGTTGTCTTTTTAATAAATATCTATTTTTATTATTGTATAATTAAATAAAAAATAAATTTCAAAGAATTCTCAACCATAACACGTGAGCATTATCACTAATGTCATCTAAAAGAAGAATAAAAAAACCTAAAGGGAATAAATTAAAACAAACATGGATTATTTTATTTGAGCTATAGGCTACTTTTCGCGTGGTTTTAAAACATAATAAGAGCACTTTGGATTTGATATTCCTCCTGTCTGGCATATATATATATATATATATATATATATATATATATATATATGTGTGTGTGTGTGTGTGTGTGTGTGTGTGTGTGAGATAAACTTTTGACTTCAGATAGCTGCGTTTCCTTTCAGTTTAAGATCAAGAGGTAAACTCATTGTCTGGTCCTCAAGTTTTAGAAATTAGTCACTCAATCCTTGTACTCCATACTTCATTTTCCGGTCACTACAATCTGTCGCATGTTCAACTCTTTCTATTCGGTAATGTGGTTTAACTTGTTTTTTAAACCTGTTTTTTACCTGTAAAACATCAAATTTTATATGTTTTTTTAATGGTTTTGATGGGTTGTATAAAAAAAAAATATTTTGGTTTATTTTCAATTAAAAAAGCACCGTGCACAACGTTACCAAACACTTAATCGCGTGCATGCTGATCCTCGGCACATCATGCCACTAGCTGCCAAATATTAACATAAAAGTAGATGAAGGATCACAAATTGAAAGTGTGAGGGTTGTTATGTTGTCCATAGTTAAAGTAGAGGGCTGATTTAACAGATTTATGAACTTGAGGGGCCAGACAAAATTTACCCCTTAAGACAAGTTTAGAAGATGCCTAATGCAGGGCGCGCTCGCTATAGGTATTTCTCTTTCAGACAATGCGCTTTTGCACTCCTTCGCCCCTTTACAATATGCTGCTGCCGAGATTGTCTCTATGACCTTGTTCCCAGAGTAAAGAAGTAAAGGGATGTTCTGATTCTATACATGTTTGCACTTCGAATGTCTTCGTATGGTTGTGTTTGTGTTTGTAAATTGTAATTCTCATCTATATATGTTGTCCTTCGCTATTGCTATATTTGGTGGAGAGGTTGCGGTTGCGTTTATCGTTAGGGATAAGGTTTTTTTAGGAGTGTGGTCGTGGTTGTTTTTCAAAGTGTTTTTCGTGCTAAACTGCATAAAAATGATGTTTTTTTAATTTTTTTTAAAATCATTTTTGAGATTAGCATATCAAAATAATCTATAATATATAAAAAAAATTTGAATTTTTTCAAAACATGAATTGACCCGCGTTTCCAAACGCACCGTAATCTTTAACAAACACAAAAAACAAAGGCATGTTTTTATATCTTTGTTTGTTGGTTTCACGTAAAAAGTTATTGGTAATTGCTCATAAAACACATTTTCAAAAGCTTTTTAAAATAAAAGGATGAGAAAAAAAATAATTTTTTTTTTTCAAAATGGTCAGCTGCCTTGACAGTGCAAATAATTTTATAATTAATGCATGAAGGATCCAAAACCTAATTTTAAAAGTAAATTTACAAAAAGCCACATTCTGTATTTGCTGCTCCATTAAACATTCCCTTTTTTTTTTCTCAAAATAAAAAGAAAGAAAATCCATGTTGGCTTAATGGACTGTCCTTGTTGGCGGCGAAGGCACCCAAACAAGCCCATGTCACCTTGGAGCGCTCACCTATCAAAATCCATTCAAAATTATTTTGCTAATGTTTTATAACATTGACTGAATGACGATCTAAATGTAATTTTAAAATAAATAAATAAATGCAGATAATAATGAAAATAAAAATGAGAAGTTTTTCATATGATTTATTTTGAAGAAAAAAATCGATAAAAAAATTAATGATATATAAAAAATTATAAAATTATCTACATCTAAGATCTGTATTTTCTCATAATATTTATATTTTTCATTAAACCGGATAAAAAAACTAATAAAATATTATTAGTTATTCCTTAAATACTATAAAATTACTTCTAAACAAATAGTAAATGTTTGGGTCATGGTTTAGTATATACGTTGCAAATGGCTAAAGATGAAATTTGAGAAAACCTCAAAATGTACCTCTAAATTATTTTAGTAATTTAAATTTTGTATTAATTATTTTTTCCATTAATTTTATTCTTAGATTATTTTGAGTTTTTAATAAGAACTCATATTAGAATCACATAACAAGAATTTTTAAATTTATTATGTTAAGATTTCAAAAACAATTTGACATAATTTACTAATTGAGTATTTAAAAAAATTTAAAGATAAAATTAATATAAAAAATTATCTAATAATAAAATTTTGGATACTTATATAATCAATGGGATTTCTGAGATTTGCATAAAAAATTTTCAGAATCTAGCCCGGTATGAAATGGGCTAAAAATGAACTTCTAAAAGTTTGAAGCCTATGGCCGGAAAAGCTTTCGCCCTGGCCTGCGTGAGCAAGTTGGCGCCTTGCCAGTTCAGATGCACCTGATTGGCCATTACAAAATAAACCTTTCTTCCTGAAGAACCATTAACATTATTATTAATTAACATTAACAAAGCACCACTTCACAATTTCGATGGATCGTTTCTTCAAAATATATATATATATATATATATATATATATATATATATATATATATATATGCGTGCATATTTTTTTTTAATTTTATATTTTAATATTTAAATTGTTGAAAATTACATTTCATGATTTGTTTCGATTTACTTTTTATGAGGTTGTCTTATTCTTATTACCCAAGTTATAGGTTTGGTGAGTTAACATGGTTGAGTCAAGTTTTTTTTATTGAATTTTTTTTTAATTTTATCTTTTAATATTTTATTAATTAAAAATTAAGTTTTATAATTTGTTTTTGTTTGTTTTTTATGAGATTATCTTGATCTCATGATTCAAGTTACATGTTTAACAAGCTATTAGGTCGGTTTGAAATCTATGTGACCTAGTGTAACCCAACAAAAACCTGTATTTATATATATAAATAAAAAACTCAATTTTCAAATTCTCTAAGGTGATTGTTCCCAAAAACAAAATAAATAATTCACAAATACTAAGGCTAACATATTTATGTATAGCAGGAATATTTTTTTTATGGGCGGTGCTTCCCAGAAAAAACTCATTTCTTTGCCTAACAAACTAGAAAATTAACATATAGAAGCCTCACATATTAATTTGCTTTTGGGGGTGGGTGCTCCCCAAAAATTAATGTACAAAAACCTTGAATTTTTTTAACGCCAATTAAAATGTTATGAACATCAATGTTCAGGATATTTTCTGTAATTTACAAAAACATAGAGACAAAATGTAATTTGGAGTAAAACATAATATGCTCTAGGTATTTTTTTTCTTAAAATAAAATTAAACCAAATGCTGAGAGA
>Ga0325401_1004816_pt1 | contig 12793 bp, 12 predicted proteins | sample PopdelMetagenome_FD_205666 | JGI IMG/M metagenome (GOLD analysis project Ga0325401, IMG submission 205666) | Populus deltoides microbial communities from Bellville, Georgia, United States - Xylem-PdKOR-R2 | ecosystem: Host-associated > Plants > Phyllosphere > Stem > Wood/Secondary xylem | place...
AACAGATCTGTTATCCAATCAACGAGGTAAGAGATATTGATCTCGCAATATTTCTACTATTCTGCATTTTCTGTTCTGGAACTATGGAGAAGTGGTGAAGTTGCAGCATAGTGAATGGATTTTCTTCTTGATTTCTCTTATGGCTGTCATAGACATGAAGGCCTTTGCCATATGTGAAGATTAAATCACAGTTCTTTGGAAAAAGTTTCGTTTTTCTTGCTTGTTTCAGAGTGGTTTGTTATAGCTTGATCTCCTTTGTTCACCGTTGGATCGTTACCATTTTTTAGTATGTTGTTCTTCGGAACCTACTCTACATCTTGACCAAACAGATCATTGTTACAATCAGTGTGCTGGGAGATATTGGCCTCGTAATTCTGTAATTCTCTTCTTCCTTCATGAACTAATCTGCATCTTGTTGTTTATGAGATTAGGTTGCTGTTATTTGTATGCTACCATAATGTCTCTATGTTCTTATGTGGAAAATGTTCCAATGGTTAGCTCTAACATTGAACAACACAATCAAGTTAAGTCTGGACATATATTAAGATTAGAACTGCAAGATATGTTGAATAGCCATGGGATGAGGATTTCTCAGTTTCAAGCTGATTCTGATGTTAGCATAGAGAAACACTCTACTGTCCAAGCTTCTAATGTTTTTCCAGAAATGAACCATGTGTTGGGTTCTAAAGTTGATGAGGTGAAGGTAGGGTCTCATCAACAAGAACAACTAAATCTTAGACCCAAATTGAATTTTTTAAATGCTTTGAAGGGTTCTGATGTTGATGACAATGAGGGTAGCAAGACCCTTGGCATTAGTTCAGTCCGTAATCTGCACTTTGCCCCTCCTACTATGACTGATGGTCGTGTGACAGTAGCTCCTCCACTTGATGTGTTTGAAGATGGCTGTTTATTGTAAGCGCCTCGTGGATCGAATCACCTCTAAAGTTCGACATTGGACTTGTAGAACACTCTCGTATGCAGGACGGGTACAACTGATTAATTTAGTCTTATTTTCCATACAGGTCTATTGGACATCTCTCTTTCTCTTACCTGGACAAGTAATTAAAAATGTGGAGCAAATTATGAAATCCTTTCTTTGGTCAGGTTCAGATATGAGAACTACTGGGGCTAAAGTGGCTTGGGATCAAGTATGTCTTCCAAAAAAGGAGGGGGGGCTAGGAATAAAAAGGATAACAGAATGGAACAAGATTGCTTTGTTGAAACACATTTGGAACCTGTGCAATGACTCAGATGGCTCAATATGGTCTACTTGGATCAGATCCAATCTGTTGCGAGGTAGGAATTTCTGGACAATCAAGACGCCACAGAATTGCTCTTGGGCTTGGGGAAAGATTCTAAAGCTCAGATCCTTAGCATGGCCGAAGCTGCAGTACATCATAGGAGATGGAATGACAACCTCTCTATGGTTTGACAATTGGCATCCTCACAGCCCACTTGTGGATTCTTACGGGGAAAGATTCATCTATGATTCGGGTATGGCCAAGAACGCGAAGGTGAATGTGCTAATTCATAACTCAGAATGGAAAACTCCTACCACCCAAGCTATTGGCTGGCACCCCATTATAGAAGCTATTCCTTCCAATTCTAATCCTAAGCTGGGGCAAAAGGATGAGATAGTTTGGTTGGATTCGCCAAATCACAAATTCTCGGTCAAAGTAGCTTGGGAACAACTAAGACGTCATCGTCAGATGGTTGAATGGCATGACATTGTGTGGTTCAAGAATGCTGTTCCAAGACATTCATTTCTTCTATGGATGGTTGTCCAACAGAAACTCACAACTCAAGATAAACTTCATCGGTTTGGTATACATGGTCCCAATGGATGCTCACTCTGTCTCCGCCATAATGAGGATCACAACCACTTGTTCTTTGAATGCTCCTATACTAAAGCGATCTGGTGGGATGTTTGTGATAGATGCGACATTCCAAGAATGACAAAAGGTTGGGATGAATGGATTCGATGGGCTACTGTCTCTTGGCATGGCAAGAGTTTCGTCAATTTTTCTCGTAAAAGGATCTTTGCTGGAATGTTTAGAACTTCGAATTTGGTCTTTAATCAAATCGAATGTATCATTCGTTATAAGCTTGATTTGATGAGGAATGTCGTACCAAAGGATCCAACAAGCTTGGAGGGTGAATAACATAGATTCTTAATTTTTAGTTAGCTGGTTGTATTAGTTTCCCTAACGAATCTAGTGAGGTTTCAGTTTTATGGTTGGTGGCTAGCCTGTGGCCATCTGTTGTTTATGTTTCTGTTATCATTATAAATCTGGGGTATGCCCCTTATAATGTTTGTATCTTCTTCTTTTAATACATACGTCAACTTACCCAAAAAAAAAATGTGTTCCCAATTATTCTCGCTCTTCCTCGGCTTGGTTTTTAATGGCCTTATATTATTCCAGTTGCTTCTCCAAGGACATGATTTTCTTATCCTTTTCCTCCAGTTGTTGCTCTACAAACTTTCTCAATTTCTCTTTAGTAAGGAGTTGCTCATCGAGGGATATCCTGAGGGCTTTACTAGTGCTCACCTTTATTTGGAGCTTTTCCAATTATTCTCTCAATTTTTCCTCATTGCTAATCCTCTTTCTTTTAGTCGATTCAACAGCTTGTGAAGTCTCGACTTCAAATTTGAGATTCGTAGGGATGGTAACTAGTGATAGATTTCTCCACCTTGGATACTTTTCACTAGTAACTGGATCTCTGAAAACCATCTGATTCCAGTCTTTTTTGATGTTCTCCACAACTTTCAAAATAAATTGATCCTTGAATAACCTAGAGAATTAAGATAACCTAGATGTTCTTGGAAAATGTTGTATGCCCTCAAGTTGCCTCATAACCAAAGCGGGTGTATAGTAGACATATTCGGTCACTCCCATTAGAGGCACCTATCGTCTTTCCCCAAAACTTATCAGGCAACCTGTTGCTCTTGTCCATGGGGCTACCCATTTCATTTCTCCTTCCAAGATTTCTTGTGATTTTAAATAACTATCTCCAATGGTTAAATATTGTCTTCTTGTTTTCTATATGGCCAATCAGCCAGATGTACAACAGCTGCTTATAACACCTCATTGATCCCTTGCTAGCCCTCGTATAATAGTTGAGTGTTAAGATAGCTTTTACTAGTATCACCATAATAGAATTTATCTAAGTGTTTTCATATGTAACAAAAGCTGTAGTCGCCCGCCAGTAAACTGATTATTCCAGTGACGTTTGGAAATAACACCAACCCAAAGGTTTCTAAAGCAAATATTCTACCATTTTCTTCAACAAATCTAAAGTCATTCTTCTTCATTTTGAATACCTCTTCGATCATCTTTCATTTTAGGCAAATAGCACTTTCTCTAATATCTTATGAAGATTTGGAACTTTGATGAATTAAGCTAATTCAGTTAGCACTTTGTTACTCTTTCGGTGGATGTAGACTTTGTATAGATTTTGAGGGAATTTGGTGAGTAAACCATATTCTTTCATTATAGACAACATTCCAAAAGTGAAGCACCAGTACTTGGGGTCCTAAAAATAAATAAAGGCTTTCATTGCTGAATTATACATGAACTCCTTCGTGATTTAACTATCCTCCCATATTTCTTTAAAAACTCATCCTCGCGGATGCTTTTCATGTGTGAGATGAGCTTCTTGAAGTTGTTTCTGAAGCAATTCACATTTCTGATGGGTGGCTATTTACTATCATCCAATCTCAAGCAATCCCCTTTTAACAGAGATTCAGAATCCAACTTGTATTCAATAGAGATCATCTCTTTAATGGTGTCCATCAGCCCCAAGTCCTCTAATTCAAGATGATTTTTAGGGTTAAGCGTTTCTTAATGCAACAATGTTATTTTGTGGAACATACAACCTATAGGCAGCTTCTATGTCCTTTTATGTGAGACATGGAGGTAGGCACTATCTAGTCTCAAAAGGGTCTCATGTCCCAGTGATTATCCTCGTAAAGGTAATATGGGGGCTCAACAGGTAATGCAATGGTATGTATACTAACCACTACCAGTCTAAACACTCAACAAAGAGTCGAATGGTTTCATGAACTTAAACCCTGACTAATAGTCATAGGGTAAGTCGCTACTCCCACATCTAACATGAAGCTTCCATGTGTGTGCATTTCGAAGCAATGCATTCAACCATATCCAACATACATGCATGAGCAAGATAAAATATACGAAAGCATAAATAATAATAAAAAAGCCAAATGCAAAAATTTAAACACATCAAATCAAATAAACCACATAAAGCCTAATCCAAAACTGTCAAAAATAGAAAATCCCCAATAGAGTCACCATTTTTTTGCCTATACACGTGCGGTGTGGTGGGACATCAAGATCGAGGAGTTGCCACCCACTTGAAGACCCAGGTGGACTGGTCTTACATGAAATTCTAGGATAAGGGACTGGTTATGGTTAGGAAAGATATTAGCACCCCTAACGCACCTTATCTAAGATAAGATGCATTATATGGTCTAAATGTGGCTTAAAGGTATTGAATGGTTCCTAACCGATGGTCAATTTATAGCTTAAAACAATGATTTATGCTCATTAATAAATCTAATTTTTAAACTTATTATGGGCTTGTATACCAAAATAAATTCTTGTGGTAAAAAAAATCCATGTAGATGCCCTAACAAGATTCACCTATCCTGAAAGGTGAAAGGGTTTTTCATAACTCATATATCATGGTGAAAAATACTCATAATTAAAATTGGTAAATATCCAAAATAAATCTTAAGAATTTTCTAATTAACTCCAGGTATTTAAATACCATCCTACTTGTATGTGTACTATTCATATCGGAATGTTGACCATTAATTCTTAGATTTTTTTTATTTTTAAAATATTGGTCAAGTTCTCATAGATTCAATAAACTATTTATTAAATCCAAAAACTATATGCAAAGATATTTTTTGAATTTTTTTTTATACAAAAAAAAAAAACTAAATCACACCATGTATTTTGTTTTATATTTTTTAAGCCAAAATAAAACATATTTTTTGTATTTTTTGAAATGAGAAACTTTTTAGAAATTTTTGGAAAATTTTAAACATTTCAATGAAAAGCATGTATTTTGATACGAGGTCAACATCTTAAAGTATAAGTTTACAGCCTTTATGTTAAATAAAATTACTAAAAAAACATATGAATGACCCATAAATGATTTTAAATTGGTCCTTAAAATTTTTAGATTTTTTTGGGACATATTTGGCAAAAACTCATTTTTATTCAAAACAAAACTGTCAAAACAAGCTTAAGGGTGTGTTTGTCAAATATTTCCTTAAGCCTAAATTCCTTTTATTAAAAAAAAATAGCAAACCAAACAAAAGCCTTAGCCATTGACCTGACGGGGTTGACTTGAAATTTTTTGTTCGACCATAAACAATCCAAAACAAAATCAAAGCTAAAAAAACAGATTAACCACAAAAAAACACAAAAACTTAAAAAATCTTAAGCAAAACAAATCAAATATACAAAAAAAAAAAACACAGAACACGAACAACATGAAGAAAATTTACAATAAACCCAACCACATTACTCTCAAACTAACCACATATGGACAAACCAAGAACAAAATAATCTAGCATCCATTCACTTTAATTATCATTTAAAAATTATGATTTTGTTAAAATGAGTTTCAATTCAAAACCAAAACTCTAAAATTAAAACCCCTAAAAACACATGTTATTGATGAGAAAAAAACCTTAGATTATTAACTATTCAAGTATAAAGAAAGGATATGTGCAAAGAAATTTACCAAAATTGATCCAAATCCAGGGGATAAGGTAATGTTCTTTCCAAAAGCATAAAGAACATTGCCTAGAAACCTATCAAAAAACCAGCCATTGCCTAGCACTGCCATGCCCTTGAAATGGGCATTTTAGAACTCTAAACACATTGCTTTTAATCCTCACAACCTATGTTGTTTTTGGTGATCGTGGGTGTTCGAGCCAGCTTATGCGCATCTCGACTAATCCTCTGAGGCCCTGAAATTAACGACCAGTTAAGCCTCCAGTTAAATCAAAAGAACAAACAAAAAATATCAAATTATCACAAACATGCATTAAATTTTAATTTCATAACTGCAATCCCAATGACAACCAACAAAAATATTAAATTTCGATTCAAAATTGACTCTTTGAATAGAGAATTTCCCCATGTTTTTTCTTTTTTTTTTCTCCTTTGATTTCCAGGGGTATTTATAGGGTTTTCTGGCGGATTACTCAAATATTGATCACTGCTTAACCCTTTGATAAAAATAAGAGGGTTTTGGACAAAAGTTAACAGCTGGAAGCTCTAGTGCTAGGCTGATTTTGCCATGGTGATTTTGTTTTTAGAGGTATATGGTGGTTTTGCTAGACTTTGAGGGTAAAGAGCTATTTCTAACCTTTTGATCTTGAGATGGAGGTTTTAAAGCCATTTATAATAACCTTTCGAGAAGCTTTAAATGTAAACACTTGAAAAAATGGGTGGTTTTTGAAAAATAGGTGTCATAGTCAAGGTTGACTGGGTTGATCACTTTCGAGGCTTCACTAGAGCAACTTCGATGTAAACATCATCGAAAACTACCCGAAGTTTAATCCAACCTTGCTTAAATTGAAGGTCTATAGCTTCACATTCATTCGTTCAAAGGTGCCAACTTGATAAGCTCATAATCTGAAATTGTAGTAATGGCTGGTTAGGGACAAGATGTTGGAGACTTTTATGAAACAATTAGGATGTAAATGTCCAATTTCATGGAAATAGGGTTGTAAAGAGGATTTTCTTCTTCCATTTATAAAACAATTTGGTGCTATTTGGAGGTCTAGAACCCCACAATTATCTCTTGAAAAGTGTTAACCCGATCATCATTTTTTGCTCGAAGAAGAAGAAAACCAACGGCTAACATGTCATTCATGTACTTTCATTAAAACCGAATGACACATCGTTTGCTAAAAACTCTAAAAATTGGATCTTTTAATTGATTTTTGCTGAAAATCAATCCAGTCATTTTTCTTCTAATCATGGTATATGCACCCTTAATTGATTCGAAATCCTTTTAATCCTTACAATTACACCCCTAGAAATTCTGATTTAAATTCCTTCATTTGAGCGCCTTTTACAAAGAAGTCCTTGGTTTTCAATTTGTTGAATTTCAGCCTTAATTGACTACCAAAATTCCACTCCCTTTCTATTTGGCCTTTATTTTGGTCGATTTCAACCCCTACAATCACGCGTCACTTATAAGTTGGTCTTTGGTCTTGAGAATCCTCAATAAAGTCTTTAAATGGCCTCCAAACTTCAATATTTTCATAATTAATTCGATGATTTAACCAACTAAACCTTCCAAAGTCTAATTTTAATCCCCAAACTTCAATTTCTTCTAATTAACACCTAAATTGACTCCAAAAACTGATTTTCCTTGCAATTAAAATATTTTCAATAGAGGTGCCTTTTTTCAGTTAGAATTAAGTTGCCAATTTTGCCAATCTTATATATTTTAGTCCTCTAACTTTTCCACTTGTCATCTAGGTCCTCCATCAATCTTGGGCAATTTTATAGGGTGTGGATATGGCTGTTGGGGGGGTAAAAAATGGGTAACAACATATATAATTTCATTTTTTTTAGTTTAGATTTTAGCCAGGGTTTACATTCGTGGTTCTAAGATTTATTGCAAGAGATGAATCTAACTCTAGAATAACTTATTGAAATTCTAGAGACCAAACAAGCTCCAAACTAATAACCACTGCTCATAATTTTGCTCTGATCGAAGAACAAATACCCACATTCATTGCAAAGCCATAAACACATAATCAAAGTTATTTTTGTTTCTAAAGACAATGGTTACATGCCGAATGACCTGTTAAATGGAATTTTATTCTATTTTCATTTGTCATTAAATTGTTGTGCGCTACCAGACACATGAATGTCTTAAATCAACTTCCAAATTGGATCCATATAACAATTTTGACTCATCATAGTCATCTAGTCTCTACAAGCCAAACTAACAGAAAATTCCTCACTTGTAGAGTGATGTCAAAACAACGAGTCACACTAAGGGGGGTGGATAGCTTGCTATTGCTATTGGTAAAACAAATCAGCAAATGAGTTCTACCTCTACTGAATGTTATTTAAAACCATATCTACAACCATCATGATACCCTCAGCCTTTGGTATATCACGTAAAGCAAGCTGAATTAACAAACCAAATATCTCAAACCAATTGTCTTTCAAGAACCAAACCTCCACTCCACTTCCTATGGACCAACCAACACCATCAACAATTTGAGGGCCATACATCATAAATCTCCTTACATAACCGTGAGTAAAGACCTTTAGCCTGAACTTTTGGTAAATGATCTTGAGATTTAACATACTTACCCTGCAGAACCCTTGCCCAAAGGCTAACATTTGTTTGCATAATTCCCCATAGGTTTATGATGAAAGCTGTGTTTATAGAGTGCATGCTTCGAAATCCTAACCCTCATTCTAGTTTAGGTTTGTAAAAAGACTTCTACCATCATTATCACCCCATATAAATCTAAGACATATTTTTTCAATCTCGAACCAAATAGATTTAGGAATAAAAAAAGATTGCATAAGATATAAAGGGATTGTGACAATAGCAGACTTATATAATGTAATTCTCTCTATTAACGACAAATTCTTGGATTTCTAGCTAGCTAAATTTTTATGTAACCATATCTTCGATTGTTAACTCTTTGATGGAGTAACAGAACTCCTAAATATTTTCCAAGATTACTAGTAACCTCAAAACCACTGATTCTGCTGACGGATCTTAATATGATTGAAACAAGGTCATATTCGGATTTTGGTGTAAAATTTCATACCATCCAATTTTATGCTATTGAGCATAACTCTAAATCCAACCATTAGATCTAGCTGAACACTTTACTAAAAGATTCTAGAGGTATTTGTTTATGTTGGGGCAAACTTTTAGTTAAATCGGAGTTTGGAAAGGACTTGCGATGTAGATCATAACCGGCTATACAAATTTTGTTATTTACATCGTTTTGACTTGTGGACTTCCTATTTGGTGAGGATCCTTTTCCTAAAAAGATGTGGCAGCTTGTTTTGAGAATCTCCTAATTCTACAAGTATCTTTAATAGGCTGCAACATAGTTTCCAAGTGTGGTGAGGATTTATTAATGCTTGGGACTTAAGGGCTTCATCTTTATTTTTGTTAGCAACAGCCCAAGGCTTATTTGGGCTTAATTAATACTTTATTTTCAGTTAGGATTCAAAACTTGTTTGGATCAGGTTATAAGCTTTTTAGTTTAGGATTTTTGGGTTAGGTTAATAAGTGTGCCAAATCAGTCCACTATAGTAGATCTATTAGAGTTAATTTTTCAAGAACAATTTAAACTTATGTAACCTAAATTTTGGCAGTCATTGATGAATATCTTCTAAATTTTTTTAATTTTAATGTGCGAGAGTGATTCTTGTATTCTTCAATGCTTGAACGAACTGAATCTGACTTATCAAAGATTAATTGGCTTTGTGGCACATTCTACTTCATTTCATAGTGCTAGTTTTTCATTGTGTCACACTCCTAAGACCTATCTCGATTTTCTAAGATCAGATCTTAATTTTTATTGTGGGTTAATGACCACGTGACCATAAGGTTCACATCAAATCTTGCTAGAAACACAACTCTTAGTGAAATGTGTAGCTATCCAGTTTTACGACAACAGTTATAATTCTCAATCTGACCGTTGGATCAGGATTTTATTATTTACTTTCTTTTGACCCGTGAACTTTCTATTTGGCAAGGATCCTTTTTCTAAAAGGATGTGGCAACTTGTTTTGAGAATTTCCTAGTTCCACAAGAATCTTTAATAAGCTGAAACATAATTTCCAAAAGTGGCAACAATTCATTAATGTTCTAGAATCTTTTTCTTACAAGGGTTACTTATTCATCTTAGCTACACAAGGAAAGACACCTTGACAACGAGGACAGATTGAGGTGAAGAATTCGGCAGACAAGTCATGGAGAGATTTGGTTGAGGAGCCAAACTAGATGGATTTAGTTTGGTATGTTGCCTTGGTGAGGAGGGAGAACATAATAGGCAGTATCGTGGGGGTGTGCCTTAAGAGTCTTGATGCGAACCTCGTGATCACGTGGTCACGCAACCCACACGCAAAGACACAAATTCCCGGAAAGCCAAGTAAATCAGGTTTGATAGGAGTGTGACACAAAGATAACTTGTACCTAGGCACCAGCACTATTGGAAACGGACACCCCCATCCAACGAATATTGATTCGCGAACGAGAAGTATAAGGATGACGCCACGAAAACAGTTGTTCTTCAATAAGTCATTTTTCAGTTCTTTAGAGAACCATGAAAGGGAGATTATCTCACCAACACACACACACACACACACACACACACAAAGTGCGGCAAACAAGAAGTTTTATTAAACTAAAATAAACCCTAATGGACTCTTATGTGGACTTATATGATGTCGACTTACAATTAAACCCAAATAATATAAATAAACCCTAAAAATAATAGGATCAGATTTGCTGCCCTTTAGAAGTCCCATATAAGCTAGGAGAATCAAATCTGAAGGTAGAATTAATTCTGAAATCTTCTTTCCTTTTTTTGTAGCTAGGATGAATAAGGAATCCTTATAAGAAAAAGATTCTAAAACATTTATGAATTCTTGCCACACTTGGAAATGATGTTGCAACCCATTAAAGATCTTCGTAGAAATAGAAGATTTTCAAAATAAGCTGCCACATCCTTTTAGGAAAAGAATCCTAGCCAAATAGGAAGTCAACAAGTCAAAAGAAAGTAAATAATAAAATTCATACAGCCTCTGTTGACCTGTGTTTTGATGCCTTTCCGAACCCCGATTGACCTGAAATTTTAAAACATGGTAGGATTGAGAATTATAATTGTTTCCATAAAACTGGATAGTTGCATATTTTACGTCAAAATCTGAATTTGACCTTTCCTGGATCGTATCAAGTCTGCCTGTTGACGACGGACAATCTAGGTGACAGATTTGGCAGCCAATTTAGTGGGCTCGGCTGAGAAGTCAAATTGGCGTGCTGTCTTGGAGGAGAGGCAATACAATGGCTATTCTGTGCATTGTGACAATGGATGGTTCGTAGTGATGGAAGTAGAATGCTATTGGCCTTTGTTGGGATAATGTGTTGCAGGTTTTCAGTAGATGAAACATGCATCATGGGTCGAAAACAATAGGGGCTGTTTTGAGTCAGCAAAATCTTGTGTGGGTGATGAAAGGTCTTGGACACAACAATAGCGTATGAGACCAGGTCAGACGAGATTTGATGCTAGGATGCTATATGTTTGTGCTTTGGTTACGGATGGCCTTAGTGGACATTGCCGAAAGACTTCGACATGAGATGGAGTTGATCATCAAAACTGAGTTGGTGCTGGGGCCAACAACAATGTCTCATTTTCTTGCTTGTGTTTGGTGGGATAATCTTCCTTTCTTTTTTTTTTTGGTAAGTTGACGTATGTATTAAAAGAAGAATATACAAACATTATAAGGGGCATACCCCAGATTTACAATGATAACAGAAACATAAAACAACAGATGGCTACAGGCTAGCCACCGACCCTAAAACTGAAACCTCACTAGATTCGTGAGGGAAACCAATACAACCAGCTAACTAACAAATTAAGAATCTATGGTATTCACCCTCCAAGCTCGTTGGATCCTTTTGTTTTCATTTGTTGGTACGACATTCCTCATCAAATCAAGCTTATCACGAATGATACATTCGATTTGATTAAAGACCAAATTTGAAGTTCTAGACATTCCAGGAAAGATCCTTGCATTCCGTTCTTGCCATACATGATACACTGTAGCATTCGTGATAATCTTCCTTTCTTGGTTCTCTAAAGAACTGAAAACGACTTATCGAAGAACAACTTCATGGCATCATCCTTATACTTCTCATTCGCGAATCAATATTCGTTGGGTGGGGGTTTTTCGTTTCCAATAATGTTGGTGCTTGGGTACAAGTTATCTTTGTGTCACACTCCTATCAAAGGTGATTTACATGGCTTTCTGGGAATTGGTGTCTTTGCATGTAGATTGTGTGATCACGAGGTTCGCATAATGGTATCAAAGCTTGGCTCCATAAATCAGGTTATATCCTTATGAAATTTTCGTTTCTTGTTGATTCCGTAAAACTTTCTTGGAGTCCAATTTCTTCTTCTCCTTGATTTTGCAGCATATCAAAAAAGCAAATTTTGTTATTTCATTTGGTTACTGTCCAAAATATATTAGTAGCATAAAAAAAAGTCGTTCAAAAAAACTTTTATTGTTTTCTGCCGCAGAAAACTAAACAAGGGAAAATTGGATCAAATCAATTCTGAATTAGCTCAAATTTGAGACTATGATTACCAGGGTCCTAATAGCACAAAATATTAAGTTTGGGATCAATTTGATATCATTTTCTTTGGTTTTCAATTTCAGGTCTAATCAGGTCTGATTCATAACACTTTTGCGTCAATATATCAAAACCTTACCATAAATTGCTCAAACTTTATATCTGTCTATTTGGGTTGATATCACGCTAGATCTGAAATTTTAGCTCAATTGGACATCATGTACTTTAGGTTCCAAATTGTTCTTTCTATTGTTTTCATTTCTTGCAGTATATTTTCAACATATCTAACATATTTGGGTGTTGTTTCATCATTTTGCATATTTCATTTATGTTTTTATTCAAGTCTTCAGTTTTGTTCATATTTCGGATAGATTCGCTTCCTACTCGTGAGACTATCATC
>Ga0325401_1004817_pt1 | contig 12793 bp, 10 predicted proteins | sample PopdelMetagenome_FD_205666 | JGI IMG/M metagenome (GOLD analysis project Ga0325401, IMG submission 205666) | Populus deltoides microbial communities from Bellville, Georgia, United States - Xylem-PdKOR-R2 | ecosystem: Host-associated > Plants > Phyllosphere > Stem > Wood/Secondary xylem | place...
TCTCTCTCTCTCTCTGCTTCCCCACAAAGTTAACAAAAAAAGAAAAAGAACAAAGAAAACAATAGAAGGGTAGAGACTCACATGCCTTCTTCAGGGTTTCCTCCCTCTTCTCTCATATTTGCCCACCCGAATTCTCTGCTTCTTTCCCTCAATTTTGTATCTCTTCTATAACATGTTGAAGCTTCATTGACCCTTTATTGAATGCAGTTACCTTATGAAAAGCTAACTGATTTAATCAACCAAAAAGCTTCAATCTTTCTGGGTTTACTCTTAAAAACTCAAATAAGTCCCAGCAACCCAGGTTTGATTAGCCATTGATTTTATTGCCTATAGTGCATTCATGACCTTAATGATTATTGGGTTCTCGGTTTTGCTGGTGTTGGGATGTTGTAGATTACAAAATTTCTATCTTTTCTGATTTGTATAAGCAATTCAGCATTATGCATTTACTTGTTTGTGGACTAAATTTCCGAAGTGAGAAATTGGTGCTTTTGTGCTTTGAATTTCAAGTTTAAAGGATTTATATCAATGGGTTCTCGCCTGTTTCTTCAATACTTACAGGGTTGAGGTGTGTGACTTGATCGAGATATGAATCGTAGGGTGCGGCAGAAAGTGGCGAAGAAGAGTAAGGAAAGGGTGGAATTACCTAGTAACCCTGAAATTGGAGATGCGGGTTTGTGTCCTGATAGTAACGAGGATGTTGATTGGACTAGCTTGCCAGATGATACTGTGATTCAGTTATTTTCCTGTTTGAATTATCGTGACCGCGCAAGCTTGTCATCGACGTGCAAGACATGGAGAGTTTTAGGTCTTTCTTCGTGCTTGTGGATTTCATTGGATCTTCGCGCCCACAAATGCGATCCTGGAATGGCGGTTTCACTTGCTTCTAGGTGTGTGAATCTTCAGAAGATTCGGTTTCGTGGAGCAGAGTCTGCTGATGCAATAATACATCTTCAAGCAAGGAATTTACGTGAAATAAGTGGTGATTACTGTAGGAAAATAACAGATGCAACTCTTTCTATGATTGTTGCCCGGCATGAGGCCCTTGAAACCCTCCAACTTGGACCAGACTTCTGTGAGAAGGTAAGTAGTGATGCTATTAAAGCAATAGCCTTTTGCTGTCCCAAACTAAAGAAACTTCGGCTCTCTGGATTAAGGGATGTCTCTGCTGATGTCATCAATGCTTTAGCTAAGCATTGTCCAAATCTGATTGATATTGGGTTGTTGGACTGTCTAAAGGTTGATGAGGTAGCATTGGGGAATGTAGTATCTGTTTATTTCCTCTCAGTTGCTGGGACATCAAATATGAAGTGGGGCGTGGTCTCACATCTTTGGCATAAGCTGCCTAAATTGATCGGGTTGGATGTTTCAAGAACTGATATTGATCCAAGTGCAGTTTCTAGACTATTATCTTTATCACCTAGCTTGAAGGTTTTGTGTGCAATGAATTGCCCAGTTCTTGAAGAAGACAATACCTTTAGTGTGAATAAATACAAAGGAAAATTGTTGCTTGCCCTTTTCAATGACATTTTTAAAGGACTAGCTTCTTTATTTGCCGATACTACAAAGATGGGGAAAAATGTTCTTTTGGAGTGGAGGAATTTAAAGACCAAGGACAAGAACGTCGATGAAATCATGAATTGGCTTGAATGGATTCTATCCCATACCCTTTTGCGTACTGCTGAGAGCAATCCACAAGGTTTGGATGTTTTCTGGCTCAAGCTAGGCGCACCAATATTACTCAGTTTAATGCAGAGCTCACAGGAAGAAGTTCAAGAAAGGGCGGCCACAGGACTTGCAACGTTTGTGGTCATTGATGATGAAAATGCTAGCATAGATTGTGGAAGGGCCGAGGCAGTTATGCGAGATGGTGGCATACGTCTTCTTCTAAACCTTGCAAAATCTTGGAGGGAAGGTCTTCAGTCAGAGGCTGCTAAGGTGAATTTATTTCATGGATGTGCAAGCAGCACTGATTATAGCCAAATTATTGCACAGTCTAAACATTTTAAAAATGTTTTCCCATAATCTAGTCTCCTAAATGGTCTAATTTTATCTATTAATGTCTGGTTTCTTATTCTACTTATATTTACTCTGCTGTGAAATTATTGATTTGATGTCTCAGTTTGCTCTTGATTTTGACATGAAAATATGGATTGGGGTCAATATTCTAAATTGTTAATGATATAGGCAATAGCAAACTTGTCCGTGAATGCAAATGTAGCAAAAGCTGTTGCAGAAGAAGGAGGAATTGAAATCCTTGCCGGGCTGGCAAGGTCCATGAACAGGCTGGTTGCCGAAGAGGCTGCTGGGGGGCTTTGGAATCTTTCAGTCGGAGAAGAGCACAAGGTTTAATATTTTGTTTTTCTTTATTTTAATATCACAAGATACATGTCCTAAACTTCTAATTTTGGTGATTTCAAAATTATTGATAGGGTGCCATTGCTGAGGCTGGTGGCGTCAAAGCTCTGGTTGACCTTATATTCAAATGGTCCTCTGGTAGTGATGGAGTTCTGGTGAAGTCTTTAAAATCCTGCTCTATGTTGTAATCATATAAAACGTTCCCTTAATTGTGCATTGCTTTTCTTGTGTTTGACTCAAGTAAATGTAGTATAAATTTTTGAGTTTGTTTCCAATCAGGAACGTGCAGCCGGTGCTTTGGCAAATTTGGCAGCTGATGACAAGTGTAGCATGGAGGTTGCACTGGCAGGTGGTGTGCATGCTTTGGTGATGCTTGCTCGAAATTGCAAGTTTGAGGGAGTACAAGAGCAGGTGTGCTATTTTCTATTATTAGGAGATATATTATGTGAAAAGGTGCATACTAAGATCTCTACAAGAGACATTGATCAATTTACTGTTGTTTGCAGGCTAAATGCTAGAATCAGAATTTGTTTGCTCTTAATATATTCCTTTTCATTTTCTCCTTTCTTGTTCTGTTGTATTAAATGTGACAACTCAACAGAGTTATAATCTCAGCTACATATAATTTTAAATATTGTTGAACTTTTCAGAAAGAATGTGGCAAAGAGCCATCAATAGACCATGACGATGATGGTTTTGGGCTTTGAAAATAACCTCATCAAGGTTCTGTGGTGACTGGTGTATCCCCCATTTCTAAGCAATGCCCACCATTAATCATGGTGCTTGAAATCCTACTACTTGAAACTAAGGCTCACATGAACTCCATATCAAAATGCCTTCGCTATTCCTTAACACTCTGCAGTGCTATGACTGTAATGACTTAAATAAGGAGGTTCCTGATTTGAAATTTGTAATTTCAAGGGTCCTATTTATTTCTACCAATTATTTCTTTGAAAGATTTTTTCTGTGTGAAATTGATTTGTTGTAAATGATTAATGTATCTTCATAATGCTAGGCTGCTCGTGCGTTAGCTAACTTGGCTGCTCATGGAGATAGCAATTCTAACAATGCTGCTGTTGGACAAGAAGCAGGCGCTCTTGAAGCCCTTGTTCAACTCACACGTTCGCTCCATGAAGGTGTCAGGTAATTCCTTTGCAAATCTGTAGATGTATCCCTTATCTAAGCTTTTGTTTTCCCCTTGTGTTTCATATTTGTCCAATAATTTTGATTATCTAATCAATCTTAGCTTCTTTCTTCCTGCTATTGAATTCTTTTATCTCCATTCAGTCTCAGATATTAATCTTGTCCATTCAAATCATAATTTCTTACGTACCAGAGGGTGCAATTTCCCTTTATCTGTATCTATACTTCTGACAAGAAAAAGATAATAATGGTCCAGAGATGAGTTTAGTTTCTTCATTATTTATTGTGTGGTCTTAATTATCCTTTTCTTCACTGAGATATTGTCTTAGACTTCAATTCCCACTATCATCCAAGGACCAAGGAGTCAATGAAAATCCATCTTGAAGGCAACTTAAAATTCTTTGATGCTGTTCTTACCTATTTTATCCAATTGCTTGCTAACTTAACCTTGATGGCCCTCCCGTTCTTTTCATTTGATGTTGCTTACCTTTTTGTCTATTTTCCTTATTTGGAAAGAAAGGAAAAAGAAGTACCTGGACTGCTTCCATCCTTTTATAAACCAGTATAGAATCTCATGTATTATGTTTTTTTGATCTTTGGGTGTATTTTGGTGTTTGAAACTATGGTTGTTGGGTTATGTTTTAGTAAAAAGTTTGTGTTTGCTCAACTTATTTGAAAATTATAGTGAGTTCAACTCTGTAGCATCCTGTTCTTGCAGCCTAATCACCTTAAATTTACTGGGCTTTAGTATTTGGAATCATTGTTTCTAATGTTTCTCCTAGTGGCTGTGGTAAAAAGCTGTATTCTCTGGCCAATTGTAGTTTAGAAATCTACAAACCAAGACTCTTTATATGCACATGCATATTACATAATTATCTTCAATATTTTATCTGATATGTAGTACTTTGATTGCTTGTTAAACAGGCAGGAAGCTGCTGGTGCATTATGGAACTTATCATTTGATGACAGAAACCGAGAAGCAATTGCAGCAGCTGGTGGTGTTGAGGCCTTGGTAATATATTTACTTGCTACCTCCACGTGTAGTTTGTTTGTGAGATCCATTGTAGCATTGACACACAATAGGAAGTGCTGCAATGAAAGTACTTCATATAATGTGCGTGTTTGAGAGAACAAGGTGCCTCTTTGTTAGCATTTTAAAGACTAGCTAGATTATGGATTCTTCATCAATAGAAATATCAATTTAAAGATACAAAATTAATGGCTGGTGCATGATTTATTTCTTTTTCTTTGTTGAAGTCAATGCATTATAAATATGGAAGTGACAGAAAGTGAAGCAAGACTTGCAGGGTTAATATTTGACCATTCAAAGCTTTAGTTGGGTTTTTAGTAATTACTTAATATAGCTAGTAGCTTTTATTAATGAGCTGATTCTATTTCCTGTTTAGTTCACTCTCCTGCGCTTCACTATCCTAATTATTCGGTTCAAGTTTCATATGGGACTAATAGCTCTAGTGCTTGTATAAAGCAACCTACATTAACATTGAAGACCGATTATTATTGTTGGTTCATCATATAAACTGATCTTGAGATTGATTCTTTATTTTGCTTTTCTTCATCCTTTGGTTTTACATCAAGTGACGTCATAGAGGGTTTCAAGATTACTGATTGGTTTCCTCGAATTTGTCCCTGTTTACATTTGTGATTTTGTCATGGATCTCTTTCTTTTTAGTAACTTTCCAATTGTTGGTCAAGATCATTTGGTTGTTTTTTGCTTGTAAAAAAAGTAAAAAAAGCCAAAAGAAGTCATAGAAAAGTTTTTGGCCTCACCGTGGGGTTAAAGTTTATATCACGTCATTTAGAAAACTCAAGATACGATCTCACAAGATATTGCCGGTGCATATCTCGACTCCAAAAAGTATTATCATGGGATATTACTGCTACATGTTGCCATTACTAGGTTACCATGAACTAGCGATAAATTGCTGGATTCTCTAAACAAATCAGATCTCAATGCCTACATGGTAACAGAAGGAACGTCACCAGGAGATCCCTGCATTTGGAACCTGCTTCTGCGACTAGCCAAAGACCATATGTGGAATAACATTGCAGCCTTTCTGGAATCCTGCATTCTAATCTGAACCCCACTGGCACTGTGTTCCATAACTGGTGTTCTTGGTGCCACTGTTGGCATCTTGTCCGAGTTTTTGCTACTTCAACACTCGAGATTTTTTTTCCAATTAGGGGAGAATGATGGAAAATGAAGCAAGATTTCTAGGATTAATATTTTATAATTTAAGTTTTTATTTTTTAGGAATTCTACTGTGTCCTTTTTAGCAGATGGTGATTTTTATTGGGAATTTAGTCTATTTGGTATTTATTAGGGTTTTCCTGGTTTTGTTTCTTCTGTCCTTGTTGGATTTAGTTTCGTATTTGGATTATGAGTTTATTCGATTTCATATTCATTAAGCTTTTCTGTGGTTTTGTTTTTTCTGTTCATATTAGGATTAAGTTTTCTCATTTGGAATATCTTTGCTGCCTATATAAAGCATCCTAGCTAGTTGATCGATTTAATAAATAAAGATTGCCTCTCTTTATTTTGTTTTTTAAATCACTTGCTTGTACATTAATTGAATACTCATCAACAGAAGGCTTGCTTTTGTGAGGCAATATGTTTTCCTCGTTTTGAGGTGAAGTGTTTGGAAACTGAAAGCTACATTTATATAGAAAACATATTCACCTTCAGTGAGAGTAAAAAACACTTCTGAAAGGGAAGACTGTCGTTTTGAAGTCAAGCTGACGTTACAAACATAAGCATAGTAAACTTGCTTGCTGCTTAAAAATGGTAATTTAACATCTGGTGGTTCCTCTTTCAACAGTTTCTAAAAATCAAGCCAGATGTGTTTTATGTTTTTGATGCCTCTCATCTGCATTTAATATGTGTTAACTTTAATACAGGGGCATCCTTTATATTGACTCATGCTTAGTTCAAGTTTTAAGAGAAACATTTATTCACTGTTCAAGATTTTGCTTTCAGAGGTGGAAATTCCTCCAATTATTTAAGTTCTTGTTTGCTCTGTTGGCCAATGATGTAAGCAGCAGCAATTTTACTTTTGTTTCTTAGTTTTATGATTTTTTCCTGATTTCGTTTGATGACAAATCATGTATTCTACGTGGTAGGAAATTTCACCATACATAGTCTTAAGGTTTCATCTTATGTGGTGTATTCAGGTCGCCCTTGCACAATCTTGTGCAAATGCCTCTCCAGGTCTTCAAGAGAGGGCTGCTGGAGCTCTCTGGGGATTGTCAGTGTCAGAAGCCAACAGGTAAATGTGTTGGTTCAAGTTTTGGATCTCATTTTATTTTGTGTATTATGTATTGATAGATATTACCTCATGTACCAAGGAAATATGTATATGTTTTTGCCTGCATGCTCCTCAACTGAAGCCTACCCGTATGGAAGTTTCCTCGCACTTGTTGTATGGGGAATTCTTCAAACCAGATAATTCTCTCATTTTTGAGCCGTGAAAGGTAGAGGGATATAAGCTGCATCCAGCTGGTGGTGCACTGCACATTGTTTGAGAAAATGCATTTGTGATTAGCCTCATGATGTGTGATGATTATTTCGAGGATAGTAGGTTTTGCACTAGTAACTAAGTAAAGAATGTTGAAAAGTATTGCTCCACACTAACACTAATTAGTCATTATAAAGATAGATATGCATGGCATCTCTGTATCAGCAAAATGATGCACATGTAGTTGTATAGCTGCAATCAAACTATTTTTGTATTTTATGCAGTTTAACTGTACAAAGTGTGTTTATCTTCATTTCTATGTTGCAATTTTATGTTGTCCTTTTGTTTTGAATTCGTACTTATGTAGACTAATAAACCTATACATCTTAAATAAATGAAGGTTTTTTATTCTTGATTTTAGCCTTTATATTAATGCTAAATATATATTTGTTGGTTTATATTAGCATTGCTATTGGACAAGAAGGAGGTGTGGCGCCTCTGATTGCTCTTGCACGCTCTGAGGCTGAGGTCAGTTTTTCAATCTCTTAATAACCAATTTTTGAAATTTCTTATCATTATCAAGCATTTCTCCTACTCTTTTGAAAATTGTTATCAATTTTTATGCAACTTTAACATTGTTGGCATATATAATCAGGTTCTCTACAGTCTGCAACTGCCTCAAACTTGCAAATTTCCTTTTGTTAATAAAACCCGACAAAACTTTAATGCACGTTTTCTCTTCCAGGATGTTCATGAAACTGCTGCAGGAGCTCTCTGGAATCTTGCTTTTAATCTAGGTAATGCTCTTCGTATAGTGGAGGAAGGGGGGGTTCCTGCGCTTGTTGATCTATGTTCTTCATCAGTATCAAAAATGGCTCGCTTCATGGCTGCATTAGCATTGGCCTATATGTTTGATGGGAGGTACTTACACAGTGTCCATTTTGGGTGCATGAACAACGTATAATTATGCTCACTAAATATTCCTGCCTTTCAGTTAAAATTTTATTTTCTTATGCAGAATGGATGAATTTGCATTAATAGGAACTTCAACAGAAAACATTTCAAAGAGCGTGAATTTAGATGGAGCTAGAAGGATGGCTTTGAAGCACATTGAGGCCTTTGTCCTTACATTTACTGATCCGCAAGCATTTGCCACTGCTGCTGCATCATCAGCTCCAGCAGCATTAGCACAAGTAACGGAGAGAGCTCGTATTCAAGAAGCAGGACATCTGCGATGCAGGTGCCTCTCTGTCTCATGCACTAACTTGTGCGGCTTACACACTCCTAGTTATTACTGTTCCAAAAAAAATCATCTGCCCTAATTTGCAGCCTATTGTTGCATGAAGGAAGAACTATATAGGCTGATATTTCAATTTGCAGTTAGCCGCTTTATAATTAAACTTGCTTGTTAATGTAATTCAGTTATGATTGCTATTGAATGAATGTAGATAATGCTGATTTTGTTTGACATGTAAAATTCTATTCTTGAACTTGCATCTAATTTCGTGGAGGTCTTCTCTCTTCAGCACCACTTGCATCCAATTTCCTGTAGGTCTTGTTTCTTCAGCACTAAGGCCATATCTTGGGCCCACACTTTATGACCCCTCTCTTTTCTTAACGGGCTGGGCTGCTCAGATAGTGTAAATTGACCAGGCTACCCATCTCGTGTTACCCGTAATTGTTCACCAGTGTCATGAATGATTTCAATTTTATAGCGCTGTCTGGTTCTTTAGTTTACCATAATACTCATGAATGAGGTTTCGCACCATTTTGTACAATAAACCTGAGCAAACTTTTTTCTTCTCCCTTTCTTCTTTTTGTGGCCTCAGTGGAGCTGAAATTGGAAGATTTGTTGCCATGCTACGGAATCCTTCTTCTATACTAAAGGCATGTGCTGCATTCGCCCTTCTCCAGGTAATCTTTCTCTGAGACTCTTAAAAATGCCAGTTCCAAGTTTGAGTTCATTATCATTTATATCTTTCTACTGAATATTTGTATGGGTGAGTTCTTGTTTTCATGAATTTAATCCATCAATTACAGTTTACCATTCCTGGTGGACGGCATGCTTTGCACCATGCGAGTCTCATGCAGAGTGCTGGAGCTGCACGGGTCCTGCGAGCTGCAGCTGCTGCAGCAACTGCACCACTAGAAGCCAAAATCTTTGCAAGAATTGTGCTGCGCAATCTTGAGTTCCACCATATAGAATCTTCAATATGAAGGCAGTCTTAGTTTAGCTGATGGAAGCTAACAGACATCGAGTTCCAAGCTTCCTTTCTTACCCAGTGGAATAGAATGCAGTCTGCTTAGTATAATTCTCTTTCTTTCCCTGCATTTTTTTAGGTATTTAGAGGTGGTTTAGTTGAGTTTCAGTGATTTTTGTCCCCCTATGTAACAATTCCTTGTAGTTATATTGTAAGCACTTTTGGCTGGGGTTTGATCTACAAACAAGTACATAAACATTTTTTTCTCCAATAGTATTCATTGCGACATATTTTCCATACATCGATATTTGAACAGTTTGAGACTTGACGAGGCTTTGGTCAATTCCCTTTCTTCTTGGGGTCGTGGAAAATATCTGAGGAAAGTGCTATAATTGGATTTTGGTTTTCATGAACTTTTAAAGAAAACTTGTGCAAACAAGAATATCATTAAAATTAAATTAAAAGAAAACTAATTTGTGTGACGAAATTCACTGCAGCGAGTGGTATGGGTCTCGATAGGGCTCTTTTTGGGTCATGAGATTTTTTCTTCTTCTGATTTTACCCTTTATATGCTGTTTAATTTTATTTTTGTTGTTCATTCTAATTGCTTTCTAGCTCAAAAAATTATATTTTTTTGTTACAAAAATATATTAATAACAAAAACAAGAATTATACTAGAAAATTATTTTATTTCAATGATATTTAAATTATTTATAATTTTACTGTTAAATGTGCGAGATTAGATATCTAAATTTTTTCTTCAGTTTCTTGACTTTTTAATGAGTCTTTAATTAATATCAATAATTTTTTTAATCCACATGATTCTCTATTTATTCTCTACTTATTTTATTAAATATAAGTATTAATTTTTTAAATCATCAAAAAAGTTTTTATGATGTTAGAAAACACGATAACAACATCTATATTTATTTTTTACATTTAAAAAGAAGAAGCTCTTGATCTAGTAAGAAAGTTTTCTTTTGACTATAATTACTATAATTACAAGAGTTATTTGAATGATAATTGTTAGTATAAAATTTTCTTTCTATTTGTATTATGAACTCATATTAGACAAAAGAAACATATTTAATTACTTGTACTCGGAAGAAATAAAATATATATACTTCATAGAAATAAGAGCTATTTAAGATAAAATGTTCTATCACGTCAATCAATCTCAGGTAAAATATCCATACATCCAGACATGGACAAAAGCAATCCAACTTGGTGATTGCAAAAGATTGTGAAGTACTTAAACTATCCGTGTGCGCGTACTTAGACGAATTCGAATTCTGCAAATAATAACGTGGAAACCAAGGAAGAGTTCAATAGAATGATATGCAAGAGAGTTTCAGGAACGGAAAAATGACCATAAATGGACAGATATTGCGCGAAGAATGAATTTATAGTTCTAGTGTATATTTTCCTTCTTCCTTCTGGCTTATTATCGGGGCAATAAGAGTTCTGAATCTACTGCCGAATATCAAGTAAATGTTGATCGTCAGTGCGTCCAACCAGCTCCATGAAGTTGTTCTTGATTGTTGAAAACCATCTATCAGATGAAGATCCTTTTACAATCTGCAGACCCGGGGATGGTGCTTGTTCCTCCAAGTAAGGCAATACGTATTTCTTCATGTCAGTTTGCGAGATATCAAGATGCCCCCCAGACACGTTAATGAATTTAACTTTTCCAGCTTCATCCAATGTTTTCAAACCGATCCAGTCTTCAGTGTAGAGCAGAGTCTGCAAGGCGTAGACCAAGTTAAGAAATTTAAAAGCTAAAAATGACCATAATTGAATGACATGAAAGCTTGACCTCAGATTATCGCAGCAAAATCCAGATAATTGAAGATGCCTAACTTGAATTAGAGTATGCTTGTAAATCATTACCTCTTGTGCAGGCAAAACAGTATCAAAGGATCCATCTGGATAATATCCAAACCAGGAGGTTTCCTTCGGTACCAAAACTGTATCTTGCTCAAACTGATAATGATCACCAAGTTACAATGATTAGATTAAATCGAAAGAACGTTACAGAAGCACAACAGAGGTCAACTCACCATGATAAGAACCAAGTTCTCTAAGCTAGCGAACCGTTCCTTGTATGTAGAATTTCTGGTATTCTTGATCTCATTGTTAACTTTGGGGAGGAATCTACATCCTTTTATATAGGCTGGAATGTCCTGTAAGAAACAGATTTACCTCGCTATGACAATTCATTTAAGGCAAATAAGAAGAATGATGACTTGCATGGAAAATTGTATCTTGGCCCAGAAAAAACTTGATCATGTGACAATAGCACAAAACAAATTATTTGCAATTAGCTACTTCTTAATCCAATATAACTTTTCTTTTCTTTTCATACTGCTTCATATTTCTCTTAAATTTATTCACTAATTTATATCTTGCACCCCCACGAGGAGGAGCTGAGAACCTGTGTATATCACCATAGCTGAAGAACTAGACTCACTGTTGGGATTTTGATATAACCGCTGGGAGCCAAGTGTTCCTGCAATTTCATCAGAGATAAGTCAACATGCACTGAATGCCAAAAGATAGAATATATGAATGGGGGGCAATGAAATTATCTATCCTTCACAGGAATTGTCAGCTCCTAGAAAGTGATTTTGCCAAGAAAACTGTTCGCTTAGTATAAATTGCTTGTTTTGTCCCATTGAACATGACTTTAAATTACAATCTCAAAATATGACACTCAAACCTGAACATAACTGCTGTAGATCTCTGACTTGATCAAATCATCCAAAAGAACGCATACAATGGTGCACTGCAAAAGTCAGAGGCTCAGAGAATATCAAACTGAAGGCAACAGTAGCCCGTGACAATAAAAATCCACAACAATATCTCTAAGTACTACTACGGGTTTCAATTTCAGCACAATACAGTCTTTAAAACTAGCAGGAATTGAAGCAATGAATTGAGTACGCTTAGGCAACAGCACTTACTCCACAGAAAGGAATTGAAGCGATACCAGCATGGATACCTGCCAGCGTAATCAAATTCTTCACCTGTCCCCCACATGGGCAAGGGATATTAAGCCAAGGCAACACAATAATAAGGGAATAAAAGGACATTGCGGTATAAGAAGGATATAGCTATCTTTTCAGTTTCTTACAGGAGGCCCCCCCTCACAAAATTCGATAACCCCTCGAGCAATCAAGCTACCCTGTGAAATAAAGGATTGCACAAAACATTAGTGTCTTTAGTATTGTGGTGAAAGTGTTTTTTAAAAGTGTTTTTTTTTTGAAAATACATTAAAATGAATTTTTTTCAGTTTTTTTTTTAATTTTTTGATATTAGTACATCAAAATCATCGAAAAACACAAAAATACCATTAATTTGATACTTTTCCATGCCAAATACACTTTTGAAACGCACCCAAACACAATTTCAAACACAAAAACAAAAAAACAAACACAACCAAAACCACCAATGCAAATCAAAGAATAGAACAAGGAAGCTAGATGACAATCGAGATAGCCATCAAAGGCAAGGCTGACACATCGGAAAAGAAAAAACTCCAAAAATTTAACAGATGCAGATCTCCAAAACTCCATCACTCAACAAGTCAATCCTATATTGAATATAACTCCTGGGGAA
>Ga0325401_1004819_pt1 | contig 12791 bp, 13 predicted proteins | sample PopdelMetagenome_FD_205666 | JGI IMG/M metagenome (GOLD analysis project Ga0325401, IMG submission 205666) | Populus deltoides microbial communities from Bellville, Georgia, United States - Xylem-PdKOR-R2 | ecosystem: Host-associated > Plants > Phyllosphere > Stem > Wood/Secondary xylem | place...
CTGCTCCCCGTCGACGGGCTGCCCGCCCTGCCCGACCCGAGCGACCCCGCGGTGCTGAGCGACCAGCTCGCGGTGCTCGTCGCGGGACGCACCCAGGTGCAGCGGCTCGTGCTGGGCGACGGCACCGGCGGGACCGCGCCGCCGGTGCCGGTCGGCGACGAGCTCGTCCCGCCCTCGGTGGACCCCCTCGGCTGGGTGTGGACGACCCCCGCGAGCAGCGCCGGGACCATCACCGCGATCAGTCCGGAGGGCCAGGTCGTCGCGGTGCCCGCGGCGTGGCTCGCCGGTCGGCGCGTCGTCGGGGTGCGCGCCGCCTCCGACGGCGCCCGCCTGCTGGTGACCTCGGCCGGGGCCGCCGGCCAGCCCGACGCCGTCCGCGTCGACGTCGCCGCGGTCAGCCGGTCCGGCAGCGGCCAGCCGCAGGCCCTCACCACCGACGCCACCCCGCCGACCCCCTGGCTGGCCTCGGCGCGGGGCGCGGTGTGGCTGGGGCCGACCAGCGTCGCGGTCCTCGGCGTCGTCGTCCCCGGCTGCGCCCAGGAGGCGTCGGCCTCCGAGGCCACCCGTGCGGCCGCCCGGGAGGGCGCCCCCGCGGTCTGGCAGCTCGACGGTGGACGGGCCACCGACCTCGGCGGCCCCGAGCCGGGTGCGGGAGCGGTCCGGCTCGCCGGTGCCACCGGGACGGGCCGGCAGTCGCTGCTGGTCGGCGGCGCCGACGGCCGCGTCTGGTCGCGCGAGGGGTCGCGCTGGCTGGCGCTGGCCGGTGTGCTCGCCCAGGGGCCCACCTACCCGGGCTGACGCCCGGACCCGTCCACCGACCCGTCGAGGGGCCCGTCCACAGGCCCGTCCACACGCCCGTCCACAGGCGGGGACGGCTGGCAGCGGCGCCGCGTCGCGGTGCGCGACCCTGCGCCGGTGCGACCGACCTCCCGCCCCGACGGCCCCGGGACCATCCCGGAGGGTGCGCCCGCCACCGCGCGCTCGGGTCTGGCGGCCCTGGCCGCAGCGCTGTGGCCGGTGTCGTGTGCCGGCTGCGGCGCACCCGACCGCGCCCTGTGCCGCCGGTGCGCCCGTCCGCTGCGCGAGCGCGCAGGCTCCCGCGCCGCACTGGCCGGCACCACGGCGCCGGGGGCGCCCGCGGTCTGGGCCACCGCGCCCTACGAGGGGCCGGTCCGGGCGGGGCTCGTCGCCTGGAAGGACCGCGGCAGGGCCGACCTCGACCGCTGGCTGGTGCCCGCGCTCGCGGAGGCCGTGCAGGCGGCGCTGGCGCAGGGCGAGTCGCTGTCGCCCGGCGGCCGGGGCCGCGGCAGCCGCGGGGCACCGGTGCTCCTGGTGCCCGTGCCCTCGCGCCGGGCCGCCGTGCGGGAGCGGGGCCGTGACGCGGTGGGAGACCTCGCCCGCGGTGCCGCCGGCCTCCTGCGGAGCCGCGGGCTGGCGGTGCTCGCCGTCGGCGCGCTGGGAGCCGGCCGGGGTCTGCGCGACCAGGTCGGCCTCGACGCGGCGTCGCGCGCCCACAACGCCGCCCGCTCGCTGCACGCGGCCGGCCGTGCTGGTGACCGGGTGGTGGGTGCACCGGTGCTGGTGGTCGACGACGTCGTGACCACCGGCGCGACGGTGGCGGAGGCCGCGCGGGTGCTGCGGGGCGCCGGGGCGCAGGTGCTCGGCGGGGCCGCCGTCGCGGCCGCGCAGCGGCGCAGGGGCGACGAGGAGGGTGACGCCCTCGTGGCCGCGCCGTGACCGGTCCGTGACCTTAGTGTGACCTTTCGGGACCGCTGGTGACTGACCGGTGACCCAGCGTGGAGACGCGCCGGTGGGTGGCGTCCCCGGCCGCCGCCGCCCCCGCGTGTCCCCCGAAACGCGGGGGTGGGGGTGGTCGGCCCCGTCGCACCCCACTAACGTCGGTCCATGGCAGCCCTTCCGCCGACGTCCGCACCGCCGCGGCGCCGCGCGCGCGGGGGCCGCCCCTCCCGGAGGAGGTGGTCGCCGGCGTCCTGAGCGCCGCGCGCTGACCCGCAGCAGCGGTGAGCGCGGCGTGCGCACGACCGGTGGAGGGCCGAGGGCCCCGCCACCGGTGACCGTCCCCCTGCAGCACTGGAGGAGAGACATCGTGGAGATCGTGGTCACCGCTCGGCACACCGAGGTGTCCGGCCGCTTCCGCCGCCACCTGGACGACAAGCTGTCCAAGGTCGAGCAGCTGGCGCCCAAGGTCGAGCGCGTCGAGGTCGCCGTCAGTCACGAGGCGAACAAGCGCCAGGCCGAGCGCTGCGAGCGCATCGAGCTGACGCTGCGCGGCCCCGGACCGGTGGTCCGGGCCGAGGCGTGCGCCTCCGACGTGTACGCGGCGCTGGACATGGCCACCACGAAGGTCCTCGAGAGGCTCAGGCGGTCGAGCGACCGCAAGAAGGTGCACAAGGTCGGGCACAACGGCCACCACCCCCGGGCCGCCGCTCCCGAGCCCGTGCTCGACGGCGCCCTGCTGGCGCCCCCGGCTCCTGCGGAGCCCGAGGCGCGCGAGGAGGCCCCTGACGCGCACGTGCACCCCGCGCCGGGCGACGGCGAGTGGGTGCTCGGCGAGTCGCCGGTGGTCATCCGCGACAAGGTGCACCCCGCGACGCCGATGAGCCTCGAGGCCGCCCTGGAGCAGATGGAGCTCGTGGGGCACGACTTCTACCTCTACGTCGACGAGGCCAGCGGGCGGCCCAGCGTGGTCTACCGCCGCCGCGGCTGGAGCTACGGCGTGCTCAGGCTGGCCGCCGAGGGCGAGGAGCCCGGTGAGGGCACGCGCGGCGCCGACGCCACCGCCGAGCAGCGCGAGCCGGTCTCCGTCGGCTGACCCCGTGCGGAGGTGGTGCGGGCCCGACCGGCCCGCACCACCTCCCCGGGGGCTCCTGCCGGGGAGGGGGAGGCGCCCCGGGCCGTGCCCGGTCTGCGCGGATCTGTCACGGATTCCGGCCCGATGTCGGCGAGTCGCCCGGGAGCGGGCGCGTCGCCTGGCACCATGGCTGCCGGGCCTCCCGGTGTGCGGCTGGCACGGAGGCCGGTGGGGCCGCGGAGGTCGCGGCGGTGGTGAGCGGGGGATCAGTGGCGGGGTCAGGCAAGGGCAGCGATGCGACGGGCGCGGTGACGGCCGCTGTCGACGTCCGACCCTCCTACACCGTCGGCGACCCGATCCGCGTGCTCATGGCCGACGACCACGCCCTGTACCGGCGCGGCCTGGAGATGGTCCTCGGCTGCGAGGACGACATCGACATCGTCGGCGAGGCCGGTGACGGGCTCGAGGCCATCCAGAAGGCCCGGGCCCTGCTGCCCGACATCGTGCTCATGGACCTGCGCATGCCCCGCCGCTCCGGCACGGAGGCCTGCTCCGCCATCAAGGCCGTGGCCCCCGCCACGCGCATCGTCATGCTCACCATGAGCGACGAGGAGGCCGACCTGTTCGAGGCGGTCCGCGCCGGGGCCAACGGCTACCTGCTCAAGGACGTGCCCGGCGAGGACATCGCCGACGGCCTCCGCTCGGTGATGGGCGGCCAGTCGCTCATCAGCCCGACGATGGCCGGTGCCCTCCTCTCGGAGTTCGCGGCCCTCTCGCGGGCCAGCGAGGCCCGTCCCTCGATGCAGGTGCCCCGCCTCACCGACCGCGAGGTCCAGGTGCTCGGGCTGGTGGCCCGCGGCATGGGCAACCGCGAGATCGCCGGTGAGCTGTTCATCAGCGAGAACACCGTGAAGAACCACGTGCGCAACATCCTGGAGAAGCTCCAGCTGCACTCGCGCATGGAGGCGGTCATGTACGCCGTCAAGGAGCGCATGATCGACCTCGGCTGAGGCTGTCAGACCCTCCCGGCAGGCTCTGCCCCGTGGCGACCCGCGAGACGATGACCGCCGCCCAGGCCCGGCGGACGGCGATCGCCGCCCAGGGCCTGGCCGCCGCGCGCCCCGCGGCGCCCACGGCCCGCCACCTGCAGCGCGTGGTCGACGCGGTGGGCGTGCTCCAGATCGACAGCATCCAGGTGCTGGCGCGCAGCCACACCCTCCCGCTGTTCAGCCGGCTCGGTCCGTACGACCCCGAGCTGCTGCGCCGCGCCGCCGAGGAGCGGCCCCGCCGCCTCGTCGAGTACTGGGCGCACGAGGCGAGCTTCGTGGCGCCCGCCACCCACCGGCTGCTGCGCTGGCGCATGGCGCGGGCCGCTTCCGACGCGTGGGGCTCGGTGCGCAGCGTGGTGTCCGAGCACCCCGGCGTCGTCGAGGCGGTCCGCGCCGAGGTCACCGCCGGCGGGCCGATGACGGCCCGCGAGCTCGAGGCCGCCCTCGCCCACGACGCGCCCCGCGCCCGCGACCACTGGGGCTGGAACTGGTCCGCCGTGAAGCGGGCCTGCGAGCACCTGTTCTTCACCGGCGAGCTGACCGCGGCCGGGCGCACCGCCTCCTTCGAGCGCCGCTACGACCTGGCCGAGCGGGTGCTGCCGCCGGAGGTGGCCTCGGCCCCCGACCCGTCGGAGGCCGACGCCGTGCGCGCTCTGGTGGCGCTGTCGGCGCGGGCGCTGGGCGTGGCCGACGAGACCTCCCTGCGCGACTACTTCCGCCTGAGGCCGGGCCCGAGCCGCGCCGCGGTCGCCGAGCTGGTCGAGGACGGCGCGCTGGTGCCCGTCGACGTGCGCGGCTGGGCCCGGCCGGCCTACCGGTGGTCCACCGCCCCGCGCCCGCGCCGCGTCGAGGCGCGGGCGCTGCTGTCGCCGTTCGACTCCCTGGTCTGGCACCGCCCGCGCACCGAGGAGCTCTTCGGCGCGCGGGTGCGCCTGGAGGTCTACACGCCCGCCGCCCAGCGGGTGCACGGCTACTACGTGCTGCCGTTCCTGCTGGGAGACGCGCTCGTCGCACGGGTGGACCTCAAGGCCGACCGCACCCGCGGCGTGCTCGTGGTCCTCGCCGCTCACGCCGAGCCGCAGGCCCCGCCCGAGACGGCGCCGGAGCTGGCCGCCGAGCTCGGCGAGCTGGCGCGCTGGCTCGGCCTGGGCGGGGTCGAGGTGGCGCCCCGCGGAGACCTCGCCGCCCGCCTGCGCGGCGCGGTGCCTCAGAACGCGTAGGCGTCCTTCACGACCACCTGGTCGATGGAGGTCGACCCCTCCAGCAGCCCGGCGCGCGACAGCGCCGTCCGCGCGGCGTCGAGGCCAGCGGCCTCGGCGGACTCCTCGTCGTACGACTCCACCAGCAGCACCAGCTCCAGCGAGCCGGCGTCGTCGGCGGCGACCACCGCGGCGTCGCGCGACGCGCTGTCGGTCATCGCGGGCAGCTGCTCCCACGGCAGGTGGGAGCCCACCTCCGCGGCGAGGTCGGCCGGAGTGCGCTCGTCACCGCCGTCCGGGCGGTGCAGGTCGACGACGACGTGGACGCGGCGCAGCGAGGGGTCACCGGGGGCGGGGGTGCTCATGCGCCGAGTCTGGCGCCGGAGCCCGCGGAGCGCTCTGCGGCGCGAGCCGGTCGTAGCGCACGAAGTCCTGGACCGTGCCGTCGCGCAGCCGCTCCGCGCCCCGGTCGACCCCGACGGCGCGGAAGCCGCAGGCCACGGCCACCCGCCGGCTCGCCAGGTTCCCCCGGGCCACCCGCACGACCACGCGGTCCAGCCCCAGGCCCCCCTCCTCGACCGGGCGCAGCGCGTGCTCGGCCACCAGGCGCACCGCCGCCGACGTGACACCCCGCCCCCGCGCGTCGGGGTGGCACCAGTACCCGATCTCCCCGCTGCGCGCGCCGTCCGACAGCCCGAACAGGCCCACCTCCGCCACCAGGGGCGCGCCAGGACCGCCCTCCTGCGGCCGCACCGCCCAGTAGACACCGGCACCGCGGGCCTGCTCCTCCTCGCGGCCGGCCACCCACGTCGCCGCGTCGAGCACCGTGTACGGCGAGGGCAGCGACGGCAGCCACGCCTGGGTCGAGGGCGACGCGCACGCCTCGGTGATCCTGGCGACGTCCCCCGGCCCGTGCGGTCCGAGCGACACCCCGCCCCCGCCCAGCTCCACCGGCACGAGCCAGCGCTCGCGCGGCACGAGGGCGTCGTCCCAGCGCCAGGTGCCCACCCAGGCGTCGCGGCGGTCGCCGCGCGCGGGCAGCAGGCACCGGACGGCCCCGTCCACCGAGGCGCCGCACGCCCAGGCCAGCCGGCGCCCCGGCCAGTTGCCGACCTCGGTGCGCCAGTGCACCGCCTGCAGGCCGAGCTCGGCGAACGCCCACGTCAGGACGAGGCGGACCGCGGCCGCGGTGGTGCCCGCACCCCGCGCGGCGGGCAGCGCGGCGCAGCTCAGCCAGCCGCCGGCCTCTCCGTCGAGCTCCAGCACCACGACCGCCCGGAGGGCCCCGTCGACCTCGACGGCCAGGTCGTGCCGCGACGGCCCCGCGCCGCCGTCCACCTCGTCGTCCAGCTCGTCGTCCAGCTCGCCGCCGTTCGCACCGGACCGGGGCCAGGTGGCGTCCGCCGCCCCCGGCAGCCACCGCTCGACGGCCCGGTCCTCGCGCAGCTCGGCCACCGCGGGGGCGTCCCGCGGCGCCAGCGGGCGCACGAGGACGCCGAGCTCGCGCAGGAGCGGGGTGGCCACGGGCGCACAGTGGGCCACCCGGGCAGCTGGGGCAAGTGGGCCTGGCTCCCAGCCCCCGCACCTACGATGGTCGCTGAGAAGGAGCAGCGCTGCCGGCTTCCCCCGGTCGGCGCCTGCGGTGCGGTGATGAGTCGTTGGAGGGTCCGTGGCTGGTCTGCTCGAGAAGGTGCTGCGCGCCGGTGAGGGACGCACGCTGCGCCGCCTCCAGTCGATCGTGCGGCAGGTGAACGCCCTCGAGGACGACTTCACGCCGCTGTCCGACGCCGAGCTGGCGGAGGAGACCGACAGGTTCCGCGCCCGGTACAAGGACGGCGAGACCCTCGACGACCTCCTGCCCGAGGCGTTCGCCGTGGTCCGCGAGGGCGCCCGCCGCGTGCTGGGCCAGCGCCCCTACGACGTGCAGCTCATGGGCGGCGCCGCGCTCCACCAGGGCAACATCGCCGAGATGAAGACCGGTGAGGGCAAGACCCTGACCGGCGTCTTCGCGGCGTACCTCAACGCCGTCCCCGGCGAGGGCACGCACGTCATCACCGTCAACGACTTCCTCGCCACGTACCAGAGCGACCTCATGGGCCGCGTGTACCGCCACCTGGGCATGACCAGCGGCTGCGTCGTGGACGGCATGGCCCCGGCCGAGCGGCGCGCGCAGTACGGCGCCGACATCACCTACGGCACCAACACGCAGTTCGGCTTCGACTACCTGCGCGACAACATGGCCTGGAACGCCGCCGACCTCGTGCAGCGCGGCCACCACTTCTGCATCGTCGACGAGGTCGACTCGATCCTCATCGACGAGGCGCGCACCCCGCTGATCATCTCCGGGCCCGCCCAGGGCGACGCGTCCAAGTGGTACGGGGAGTTCGCCAAGATCGTGCGCCGCCTCGAGCGCGAGGTCGACTACGAGGTCGACGAGAAGAAGCGCACCGTGGGCATCCTCGAGCCGGGCATCGAGAAGGTCGAGGACCAGCTCGGCATCGAGAACCTCTACGACTCGGTGAACACGCCCTACGTCGGCTACATCAACAACGCGGTGAAGGCCAAGGAGCTCTTCAAGCGCGACAAGGACTACGTCGTCACCGACGGCGAGGTCCTCATCGTCGACGAGCACACCGGCCGCATCCTGGCCGGGCGCCGCTACAACGAGGGCATGCACCAGGCCATCGAGGCCAAGGAGGGCGTGCAGGTCAAGGCCGAGAACCAGACGCTCGCCACCATCACGCTGCAGAACTACTTCCGCCTGTACAAGAAGCTCTCCGGCATGACCGGCACCGCCACCACGGAGGCGGCGGAGTTCCACCAGATCTACACCCTCGGCGTCGTCCCGATCCCCACCAACAAGCCGGTGGCGCGGGCCGACCAGCCCGACCTGGTCTACAAGACCGAGGTCGCCAAGTTCGACGCCGTCGTCGACGACATCGCCGAGCGCCACGGCACCGGGCAGCCGGTGCTGGTGGGCACCACCAGCGTGGCCAAGAGCGAGTACCTCTCGCAGCAGCTGGCGAAGAAGGGCATCGAGCACGAGGTCCTCAACGCCAAGCAGCACGCCCGCGAGGCGGCGATCATCGCGATGGCCGGCCGCGCCGGCGCCGTGACCGTGGCCACCAACATGGCCGGCCGCGGCACCGACATCATGCTGGGCGGCAACGCCGAGTTCCTGGCCGTGGCCGAGATGAACGAGCGCGGCCTCGACCCCGTCGAGGACGCCGAGGCCTACGACGCCGCGTGGCCCGAGGCGCTGCAGCGCGCCAAGGACGCCGTCTCCTCCGACGCGGCCAAGGTCACCGAGCTCGGCGGCCTGTACGTGCTGGGCACCGAGCGCCACGAGTCGCGCCGCATCGACAACCAGCTGCGAGGCCGCTCCGGCCGCCAGGGCGACCCGGGCGAGTCGCGGTTCTACCTGTCCATGGCCGACGACCTGATGCGCCTGTTCAACTCCGGCCTGGCCGAGTCGATGCTCACCCGCGCGGGCATCCCCGACGACGTCCCGCTGGAGTCGAAGATGGTCTCCCGCGCCATCCAGAGCGCCCAGAGCCAGGTCGAGGCCCGCAACTTCGAGATCCGCAAGAACGTCCTGAAGTACGACGACGTCCTCAACCGCCAGCGCGAGGTCATCTACGCCGAGCGGCGCCGCGTGCTCGAGGGCGAGGACCTCCACGAGCAGGTGGGCCACTTCGTCACCGACGTCGTCCGCGGCTACGTGACCGCCGCCACGTCCGAGGGGTTCGCCGAGGACTGGGACCTCGACCAGCTCTGGCAGGCGCTCAAGACCCTCTACCCGGTCTCGATCACCGTCGCCGACGTCGAGCAGGAGGCCGGCGCCCGCTCGGCCATCACCCAGCAGATGCTCCTGGACGAGCTCCTCTCCGACGCCGAGCAGCAGTTCATCGAGCGCGAGCGCACGCTGGGGCCGCAGGTGGTCCGCGAGCTGGAGCGCCGCGTGGTGCTGAGCGTGCTCGACCGCAAGTGGCGCGAGCACCTCTACGAGATGGACTACCTGCAGGAGGGGATCTCCCTGCGCGCCATGGCCCAGCGCGACCCGCTGGTCGAGTACCAGCGCGAGGGCTACCAGCTGTTCCAGGCGATGCTCGAGGGCATCAAGGAGGAGTCGGTCGGCTACGTCTTCAACCTGGACGTGCAGGTGCCCTCCGAGCCCGTGCGCGACGACGCCGCCGGTGTGGCCGGGGAGCAGGCGCCGGCGCTCGTGGCCCCCGGGCTCGAGGGCGGGGGCGCACCGCAGAAGCTGCAGTACACGGCGCCGTCCGCCGACGGCGACGTGGAGGTCACCGGAGACGACCTGTCCGCCCCGGGCGGCAGCCGCCGCGAGCGGCGGGCCCGCAAGAAGGCCTGACCGGCAGGACGCGCCCGGTCCGCCCCGGGGCGGACCGGCGCGTCACCCGATCTCCAGCGCGGTGACGCGCCACCGGTGGTCGACGCCCTCCAGCCGCAGGGCCGCGGCCCGCACGCGCTCGCCGTCCCAGACGACGACGGCGGCCTCCACGACGCCGTCCCGCGGGCTGCTGGTGCGCACGTGCCGCACGACGGCGCGGGCGGTGCGCCGCCTCCCGCGGACGCGCAGCGCGAGGGCGGCCCGCTGCTGCAGCCCGGCGTGCACGTCGGCGGTGAGCCAGCGCACGAGCTGGGCGGCGGGCCGGGCGCCGGTGAGCACCTCGACCGCCGCGAGCACGAGGCCCGAGCACAGCGGCTCCGGGGCGGGCAGCTCCGACGACGCCGTCGGGCGGGGCGCCACCGCGGGGTCCACGCCGCGGGGGAGCGTCCCGTCGAGCACCAGCGGCAGCACGCCCTGCTGGGCGATGAAGGGCGGCCGCCGCCGGCGGACGGCCCCCAGCTCAGCGGGCTCGGAGCGGGGGGCGGGCACCACGCGGAGCCGGGGCGGCGCCGGCGGACGGGTGCTGCGAGCGGGCGGCAGCTCGTGGGCGCCCGCCTCCGGGAGAGCGCTCACGCCGCGTCCTGGGGCGCGACGAGGAGCTGTCCGGGGTGCAGCAGGTCGGGGTCGTCACCGATGACGGCGCGGTTCGCGCGGTACCAGCGCGGCCAGGCAGCGGCCACGTCGGCGGGGCCGGCGCTCCCGGGCAGCGACCGGGCGGCGAGGCCCCACAGGGTGTCGCCGCGGCGCACGACGACCTCGTGCGGGCTCGGGGGCGGTTCCGGCGCCGGGGCCGGCCCGGTGGCGGTCGGCGAGCCCGGCCAGGTCAGGGAGACCTCCGGAGCGCTGACCGGAGCGCTGACCGGAGCGCTGGCGGGAGCGGCGAGGGAGGGGCCGGCGACACCGCCGAGGGCGGCGGCTCCCAGCGCCGCTGCCAGCAGCCGCCTCAGCAGGTGGGGCGTCAGCGCCGCGCTCAGGGCGTCGAGGGTCGCGCTGGTCCGGCCCGCGGCCCGGAACGCCAGGGCGGCTGCCGTCAGGACCCCTCCGCACGTCCAGGTCGCCAGGACGGCGGCCGCCCCGACGGCGGCGAGCACGCCCACCGCCGCGTCGAGGTCCTCGGGGAGCCGGTGCGGTCCGGTGAGGACCGGGGCGAGGACGGCGGCGACGAGGTGGGCGCTCGTCACGACGAGGACGGCCAGGGCCGTGACAGCGGCGGCGCGGCGCCCGACGTGCTCGGTCCGACGAGCAGTGCGTGCCGTCGTTTGATGCAGTTTGCTGTCGTTCGGTGCCATGTGCTGATCATGCATGAGGTGCCTCGGACCGCGGTCGCTGCTGGCCCGTCCTGCGGACCTCGACCACGCAGCGCACCCGCGCGGGTCGTCCTGCGTGATCACCTCGGGGGACAGCCGGCGCGCCGGGGCGCGAGCGGCCGCCAGGACTCGCCTAGCGTGGCCGAGTGCACTGGGACTCCCTCTTCGCCGACCTGGAGGCCCAGCTCGACGCCGCCGACGGCGGTGCGGCCGGCGAGCTCGGCGAGCGGGTGCGCGCGGAGGTGGCCGGGGTGCACCTGCGCGACCGCCTGCGGGGAGCCCGCGGCCAGGTCCTCGGGCTGCGGCTGCTCGCCGGGGCCCGCGTCGAGGGGCGCCTGCGCGCCGCCGGACCCGACTGGCTGCTCCTCGACGAGCCCGCCGGGGAGGCCCTGGTGCCCCTCGGGGTCGTCACCGCGGTCGAGGGCCTGCCCCGGGCGCTGGCCGCCCCCGCCGGGGCCGTCGAGGCGCGGCTCGGCCTGGCGTCCGTGCTCCGCGGCGTCGCCCGTGACAGGTCGGCCGTGCGCGTGGCGCTCCTCGGGGAGGCGCTGGGGGTCCTGACCGGCACGGTCGACCGCGTCGGGGCCGACCACCTCGAGGTCGCGCAGCACCCCGTCGACGAGCCCCGGCGCGCGGGGTCGGTCCGCAGCGCCGTCGTCGTGCCGCTGGCCGCGCTGGCCTGCGTGCGGCGGGTCGGTCAGCCGCGGGTGTGAGTCGCCGGGCGACCGCTCAGCCGAGCAGCGCGTCCTCGTCGTCGGCGGCGGGGCTGGCCACCATGGCCCGGGTCTCCGCGTACTTGCCCTGGATGTAGTCCTCCAGGACGGAGATCTCCACGCGCCACTGCCCCCGCCCGCCGACCTTGATCGCGGGCAGCTCCCCGCTGCGCACCAGCGCGTAGGCCTGGGCGGCGGAGACGCTCAGCGACTCCGCCACGTCGGCGAGGGTCATGAAGCGCGCGGGCACCCCGAGATCCTGCCACGCAGCCCCGGCTCGGCCGTCTCCCGACCGGGAGACGGTCACGGCGCGTGAGGCGTGATCACGTGGGTGGTCCGAGGACCACCCGCCGGACCGCGCGGCGCCACCCGGACGGGGCCACCCGGCGCGCGGGACCGGCCCGTCGGGTGGTCCGGCTGCCAGGCTGCGCGTCGCCGCCCTGCAGACCACCCACCAGCCCAGGAGGACCGTGAGCACCGCAGCCCTTCCCCCGCGACCGCCGGCCTCCCGCGCGGCCACCGCCGCCCGCCTGCGCGCCCCCTCGTGGCGCGACCCCCGGCTGGTCGTGGGCCTGCTGCTGGTGCTGACCTCGGTGCTGCTCGGGGCGCGGGTGGTCGCGGCCGCGTCGAGCACCACCCCGGTCTGGGCGGCGGCCCGCACCCTGGTGCCGGGGGAGGAGATCACCGCGGAGGACCTGCGTCGCGTCGACGTCCACGTCGACGGCGGAGCCGGTGCGTACCTCGCCGCCGGGGCCACCCTGCCGGACGGCGCCGTGGTGCTCCGCGAGGTCGTCGCCGGTGACCTGGTGCCGCGCAGCGCCCTGGGCGCCAGCGCCGACCTCACGACGCGTCCCGTGGGCCTGCCGGTGAGCGGGCCGGTGCCGTCTGGCCTGGTCGCCGGGGCCCTCGTCGACGTCTGGGTGGTGCCGCCCACCCCGACCTCGACGAGGGCGGGGTGGGTGTCCCCCGGCCCCGACGCGTCGGGTGCGTCGCGGTCCGCGGCCCCCGCGGCCCAGACCGGCCCGCACCAGCTGACGGCCGGCGCCGTCGTCGCCGAGGTCACGACCGACAGCACCGCCTTCTCCACCGGCCGCGGAGCCGTGGTGCAGGTCGAGCTGGCCCCCGCCGAGCTGCAGCAGGCGCTCCAGGCCCTCGCCGACGACGCGTCCGTCTCCTTGGTGCTGGTCCCCGGCTCGACGCCGACGGCGGCGGGCTGAGGTGGCCCGCTCCGCCGCCGGGCCCCTCCCGCTGCTGACGGCCGTCCCCGGTCCGGAGGAGGCGCAGCTCGTGGCCCACCTCGAGG
>Ga0325401_1004823_pt1 | contig 12789 bp, 8 predicted proteins | sample PopdelMetagenome_FD_205666 | JGI IMG/M metagenome (GOLD analysis project Ga0325401, IMG submission 205666) | Populus deltoides microbial communities from Bellville, Georgia, United States - Xylem-PdKOR-R2 | ecosystem: Host-associated > Plants > Phyllosphere > Stem > Wood/Secondary xylem | place...
ACTCGAGGAAATTTCCTTGTGAAGACTTGATTTGTAAAGAGGAGAGAGTCTATCAGCTAAATATTCCAAAATGTTCATACCAAAATTCTTGAATATCCATCTTTGAGATTTTTATTTTTTATTTTTTTAAAGTCAATATATTAAACAAGTCGAAATATGCTGAGGGTAATTTTGTATTTTCACGTGGAAATTCAAATCATGGGGGCGAGGATAAATTATTGGACGTGGCAAAGGTGCTTCCCTTTTTTAAGTCAATCAATGCATGCCATAACGGTTGGTTGTCACGTGTGAAAAGCTCCACTATTCATTAAAATAAGGGCAGGAAGGTAGTCAGAGGAAGGGAGAACAAAATATATATAAAAAATAAAAAAAGGGATGCGATTGGAAGGATAGTTGTTAGCCTGGAGGGTTGATTTATGAATTTGTTGTCCGTTGACACATTCCAGTTTAATTGTGTTTTTAGAATTTTTTTAATTTTAATTTTTTTTATGTTTTTAAATTATTTTGATGTGTTAATTTATAAAAATAAAAAAATATTATTTTAATATATTTTTAAGTAAAAACATTTTGAAAAATAATCTTTATCACACAATCAAACAAACTCTTATAAAATTTTTAGACTCAAAACAGGATTAAGATCAATATTTTAGTTAAATTTAACATAATAAAACTCCATTAACTTAATTGGATTTTTAGTAATGTAATTGATCCGGTTTAAATATTGTTAGAGCAACAATAAAAAAATAAATATAACAATATTGTTTTAATAAAAATAATTAACCCAAATTGGATCCATGACCTGCAAGATAACCTAATAGCTTAAATAATGTATGATTCTATCTTAGGGCAGAAGATATAAAAACAGTAAGAATAAAAATATATTTCTAAATTAAATTTAAAATGAAAGTATAAGCATATATAATCTTATATCCCACTATTTTTATTTCTTTTATCCCCGGTGAGTAATTAAACGCTACTTATTGATTTAAACTATTTTTTTCCTAGGTAAGAGCTATAATAATAATAAAAAAAAAGATAGTTTTTTTTTAAAAAAAAATTAAAATCAAATCAAATGTTATTTAGGTAGCCTAATATCACAACATTTGTATATAAAATTAGATATCTTGGAATAGGTAAACCATCCTATATATTTAATATTCAAAAGTGGCGATTTTGGTTGACACGGCAAAGTTCTTCGTTATTTTCTATCCCTGCAACGTTGTTTGCGTTATAACGTTGTGATTTTGGTTCCTAGGCAAAGCAAGAAAACCCAGTCAGGTCTAATACATGACCTGGTCAATGTTGTTAATAAGTTTGGTAGTGTGGTTGTAGTTGTTTTTTAAATAATTTTTATGTTAATATATATATATATATGAATGATTTTTTTTTTATTTTTTTAAAATTATTTTTGACATCAGCACATTAAAAAAATTCAAAATATATTAAATTTTAATTAAAATTTTTTTTTTAATAACACGGAGTTCCCAAAACGGTTTCTAAGAATCTTTCTGACCAGTTCAATTCTCTGATTATGAGAATTGAGGAAGCCATCGAAGTACAGAAACCTAGTTTTTGGTTATTCATTTACTTAAACCTAGACACTTCTTCAACTTTTGGAGACAACTTTGTCATCGAGTAAAAAAAAAAGACAGAAGTAACAGAGTGAGTGATGGCCCTTTTCTGTTTTATATGTACTGGAAAAGTGCTGACAAATTGCAAGAATTTGTGTGGAAATGTATCCGAAAATTTGTTTAAAACATGGTTACAATTTAAAAGAGATATCTACTAAATTTTAAGATTAAAACTTTGATAAAATTTAATTTTCATCATTAGATTTTTAATATATAATATTAAAATGACTTGAACAAATTGCGAGTACATAAAAATTGATCTAAACAAAAATTGATCTAAACAAATGATTGGTTAATATGTTTTGGAGAAACTTAAACCTTCTATAAATCTGTCCCATATATAAAAAAAAAATTTATATGTTATTTATATAATGGAAATGTTAAAAGTTAAAATTTGGACTCAAATGACACAATTGTTTTAGCTAAAAAGATCTTATTTAAAGCCAAAACATTAAGGTTTAATTTTGGTTTTATGGTGAGTAATCAAATTAATAGTGGAGTGAATTTATTCTGGTAATTATCAAAATTAATTATGTATAAGTTTTGATTCCAAAATCATTTATAAAAGAAGTTGAAAACTGAGTGTTCTGGGTTAGTTTTTTCTACACATATTTTACGGTAATTTTAAGCTCTATCTTCACTTATTTTTTTTACTTTGCTCCTCTGGTTTTAAAACTTTATTTTCTCTATTAATTTCCTTTCTAATCTAGAGCTTATGAACAATTCTTGTAAAGACCAATAAAAAGTATTCATACAAAACATCTAAAATATTTTAACACCAAAATATCTCACTGATCCACCCCATGAGTTTCACAAATAAACAATTTAAGCATCGAACTATCAAACACACATAATTTATTCTCGTTAAACAAGTAATCATCTAGTCTATAAGACTTTCTAAACACTGACTTATCATAAGCAATGTATATATTAACAAAATCATTATCATTGACATAAATTATTTCACATATTAAAATCTCAACAACTTTATATTTATAGTATAAAGAAAAATATACCTCTTAGATAGTGCATCAACCACTACATTTTTCTTAACTTACTTGTATTTAGTCACATATAGGCGGGTCTCAATAAATTTCACCTACTTGGCATGTTGATTGAACTTACTTTATTGCTTCGAGTGTTTTAATGACTAATGATCTAAATGAATCACAAATTCTTTTGACCACAAGTAGTGCTACCAAGTCTACAAAGTCATCATCAAGGTGTAAAGCTCCTTGCCATAAGTTAGGTAGTTCAATACTGCACTATTAAGCTTTTCACTAAAATAAGCAATTAGTTGCTTCTCTTATATTAAAAAAACTCCAATACTTATTCCTAAGAAATCACATTTAATCTCAAAAGTTTTAGTAAATTCAGGTGATGCTAATAAAGGTACAAGTCCTAAACTTATCTTTTCTTTAAGAATTATTATCTTGTTCAATACTTCATTTAAAACTAACTAACTTTTTGATGATTTTAATGAGTGATGCAACTAGTATGCTAAAATCCTTAATAAAGCTCTTATAAAAACTAGTCAAACCATGAAAACTTATTACCTTGGTTTTGAACTAACAGCATAACCAAAAATTATAATATTTTCCATGAAAAAAGTATATTTTTTTATATGAGCAAATAATGTTTCTTTTCTTAAAACATTAAGTACAAAATGCAAATGCTCAATATGTTCATCCAACCTCTTGCTATAAACCAAGATATCATCAAAATACACAACAAAAAATCTTTTAATAAATACATGCAACACATGATTCATCAATCTCATAAAAATACTAGGTACATTAGTAAGACCAAATGACATCACTAACCATTCATAAAGTCCATGCATATTTTTAAAGGTAATTTTTCATTTATCTTCTTCTTTCATCTTAATATGATGATATTAATTTTCTAACTCAACCTTTATAAAAATACAAGAACCATGCAATTTACTAACATATCATGAAGCCTAGAAATTGAATGTCTATACTTTATCATAATGTTGTTAATAGCATGGCAATAAACACACATCCTCCAAGTTCCATCACTTTTAGGCACCAGTAACATCGAAACAACACATTGACTCGTGTTTTGTATTATGCATTCTTTAAACATTACTCCTCACCTTGCCTTTAAAGTTTCTTTGCCTCCTCAAGATTACTTTGATAAGTTGGTCAATTAGTAATTGTAGTACCGAATACAAAATCGATTTGATGTTCAATTCTCTTTATTAGTGGTAAACCACTAGGAATCTCTTCGATAAACATATCTTTAAAAAAAATTAGTGTTAAGATAAGTCTCTTTGTACACAAGTACACTCATCACCTGGTTAGAATAAAAAAACACTCTTGATCTCACTCTTTTTTGTATAAAAACATAGATGTTTATTTATTTCTCCCAAATGGCTCACAATATTTTCTCTCCTTTCTAAGCTTAAGACCTTTCTGTGATTTTCACTCCTTTTAGACTTACTTTATCTTTTCAGTTTTAATTGATCTTCGTAGACCTGTTTCAGTGACAATGGTGCAGGTGTGATGAATTTTTCATCTTTTACAAAAGAGTTTCTAATTCTAAACCTATCATGCACTACACTCATATAAAATTGCCACAAACATCTTAATAACAAGTGGCCCACATGCATAGGAATCATATCACACAAAACCTCATCATGATATTTCCCAATAAAAGAAAGATACCAAAACCTGTTTATTATTCTTAACTTCTCCATATTCATTCAACCATTCAAGCCTATATGGTTTATGATGTTTAGTAGTACTTAAATTTAATTTCTTAATAAGTATAATACTAGCAACATTAACACAACTCCCACCATAAATAATTATAATACATATATTATTATCGATATGGCTTCATGTATATAATATATTCTCTCTTTGCTACTCCAAATCATCTTTCTTAATCTGAATATTTAGTGCATGTTGAATAACCAATAATTCTCCCTCAACCGAATATCCCAATCACTAGCATCCTCAAGTGGTGACATCTCAACATTAGTGTTGTCACTCTTGATCTCAATCTTGTCGTGATCGTTTAAAATCATACCTCTCTTATTTGAAAATTGAGAAACTATGTATCCAACTCCCAAACACCTATTAACAAGCTTGAAATAAATCAAATGAATATAAAAATAAATTTTTTAAATGGTGACTCTGATGAAGAGATTTACATGGAACAATTCAAGTAGTTTATTGTCAATAGAGAAGAAAAAAATATTTGTAAGCTTGTCAAATCATTATATAGTTTGAAACAGTCTCCTAAATAATGACATGAAAAATTTGACAAAATTATATTGTCAAATGAGCTCAAAATCAACAAAGTTGATAAATGTGTTTATGTGAATAACACAAATAAAGGTTATTTCATTGCATGTTTCTATATGGATGATATGTTAATTTTAGGTAGAAATGATAACATGATTAAGTCTACTAAGAAAATGTTAACTAACAAGTTTGACATGAAAGACTTGGGTGTTACAGATATCATACTAGGAATAAAGATTTACAGGATATCTGAAGAGATGATATTGTCCTAATATCATTATGTTGAGAAAATTTATAGTATGTATAATGATAAGTCTAAACATATATGTCAAAGATATAATATTTTTAAACACGTGCTCTTGAATGAAATTATTTCAATTGATAATGTAAAGTTAAAGAAAAATATTACAGATCCACTAACCAAAGTTTTTAATCAAGAGAGCTTGTGTATAATTCATCAAAGGAAACATACTTAAAACCTTTAAAGATTAAAGACTTTAATGATAATAATCATTCTTAATTGATTATAGATCTCAAAATCTATGGTCAAATGAAAAACTAAGTATAAGTGCTAGATGCAACATGAGAAAGAGTGAGTTGTGCTCTTAATGATTCTTATATCTTGACACACCAAGTAGAGTATAACAAAATACTCTTAATGAAAGATCACTTACATGAGTGAGAAATATAGTTGTTTCTTTGATAATTTTGATAAATGTTGAATTTTCTAAAGCACTCATGAACTCAAGAGTTATTTAGAACCAAAATAAACATAACAGTGAGAACCAAATGAAATTTCTAGATAAAGAACTATATGAATACTATTTTTTTTTATTATACAAAAGATGAATAGTTCAAGACATCATATTCATTATTTACTGAGTAAATCTAAGAGTATTTCACTAAAAGTTATATATCATGATATAGTGATCTACCAAATTAGTATCTCTCAACAAATCTTTGAGTTGTTTTTAAACTGGTTAAATATTTTCCATTCACGTGGGGGATTGTTGGAAAAAATTGTTTAAAAACATTGTTAATGGATATATTTAAGGCTAAATAAAAAGTGGGCTCTACTCACTTTTTGAGTTAAAACTATGTTGGAATTTAATTTCCAACATAAGCTCTTTAAAATAAAATATTAACATAATTTAAATAAATTGTTGGTGAATGAAAAATTGATTTTAAAAAACTTTTTAGAGAGGAAAAGTCTTAAGCAAAGTGGATTATGGATTTAAACCCATGTGTGCACCAACCTGGCCTGGTCCAACCCATGCTCAGGTTTTAGATCGGACTTGAGTTTGAGTTTATTGTAAAATAATATTTAGACCATGAAAGATTATTATCTTTTGCTAACTAAAAGTTGGACTTAGGCTGGTCCATGAAGAATTATTTCTTCCAGCCCATTGTTTTGTTCAGTCTAGCCTATGAATGTTAGCAGTCTCTTCCAAAAGCATTTTCACCTAAAAAAATTTAGATTTATGTACACTATGTTCAAATCTAATTCTTGATTTATGGTGGCTAATAAAAAGTTGGTAATGATGGAAATTAATTCTAATTATTACCAGTATTAATTCTTTAACCTTTTTAACTTCTAAAATTCACTATAAAAAAGGAGAAGGGGTAAAAAAAAAAGTGTTTCTTACAATTTTTTTTTCCAGAATTTTACATACTCTTCCTCACCTCTTTTTTGGTGTTTTCTTTCTTTCTTTATGCTTTGTGTTTTCTCCCAAATTTAGAGCTTAGGTTCACATCGATGAGAGATAATTCAGTTCTTTTATTTTAGTTCAAAGACCTTGTCTAAAAGTGCATCTAAACTAAGGTGGTGTTGTTGGAATCATGTGAGACATAATACAAACATTCTACTTGCACAAGTGAGGAACAATAAAACTTTAAGGACAAAGAATTTATCATTGACAATAAAAAAAATTCGTTACTTTAAAGTGCTTCAACAAGGAAAAACCCTTCTTTGTTTTAATTTAAACACATATATTTTTATTATTAGTATGCAAGTTAGAACTTTGAATTAATATCAATTGCAAGTTTGAATATATGTTTAGTATACATACTATAATTCTATTATTATTTTTGTGTTGAAAGCATGTTTGCTATAAGTTTTATTTTGCATAATATATGTTCAGTATGCATACTATATAGGCATTTCTTGAAAATCTTTTATATTTTACAAGGTCATAAATTAAATATCCTTGTTGACTAGTCTAATACACTTTGCATAATAGAAGCTACTAAACTATATATAGAGCCAAGTTTGCGTGTATTTTTGTGGAGATAGATTTTAAACCTCTGATCCGGGTCATGAATTTTCCATGCTAACTCAAATTGGCTTGAGGATTTTATATCATTTTATTATTATGTCAAATTTGATTCTTATTATTTTTATTTTTATTTTTATTTTTATTTTTGCTTTTGCTTTGGATCCTTTTTCTAAATTTATTTTATTTTTTCAATATAACCCTTCAACATTGAATTGGTTGAGAATTGACCTTCGAAATGTTTTTCAATACTATGATCCTGGTCTCCTAACTTAGGTCACGAGTATGTAATGTTAGCTTGGATTACCATTAGTCTTTTTGTGAAATCTTTTTACACCGATTATTTTTAGATTTTATCCTTCAATACTAAGTTTAGATTTTTTTTTGCTTTATATTAAAATGGTCCGGCCTCATGACCCGAGTCATAGATTTGTCATGCTAACTCGGATTGACTCGGGCTTTTACATCATTTTATTTTTGTATCAAATTTGGTTCTCATTTTTTTAATTTCTTGTTTTTCTCTTATTCTTTTTTTTAAATTGATTTTCCTTTTTGAATTTTATCCTTCAACATTACATTGTTAAGAATTGGGCTTCATAATTTTTTTCAATGTGGTGATCCTAGCTCGTGATCGGGTCACAGATATGAAATGTTAACCCAAATTCATATCGTCCTTTTTTATATATATTTTTCTTACACCTCATGATCTAGGTCATTAGTTTGTCATACTAACTCAAATTAACTCGAGTTTTTTTCATTTATTTTCATCTTTTAACTTTTTATATATATATATATATATATATATATATATATATATAGACACCTTTAACTTAAGTTGTCTTGAAAATCAACTTTATTTTTGACAAGTATTTTTCTACAAGTTAAAGTTTGAAGTTGATTTTCAAGACAACTTAAGTTAAAGGTATATATATATACCTTTAACTTAAGTTGTCTTGAAAATCAACTTTATTTTTGACAAGTATTTTTTTCTACAAGTTATCATATATATATATATATATATATATATATATATATATATATATATTAAAAAAAACTCGAGTTGCAGAATTTATATATATAGCTCATTAGTCCTTTTCCGAGTATTTTTGTTCCGGGATGACAGACAATGGATAATATCATTATAGCTCAGGAGCTTGTTCATACTACGAGAAAAAAAAAGGTTAGGATGAGAAAAAAAGAAGAGAAAGGGCTTATGATCGCCTTAGTTGGGTTTTTATTTATGATTAACTTCAAGATGCAGGCTTCTGCATAATTCTGCAGCTCTGGTTAAGCCATGTATTCGTACTTCGTCTCTCTTTGTATGTTAAAGTAATAAATCATATTTTTAATTTTAATTTAATAGTTTAAGTTTTTAAATTGAAATAGTTTTTTAATATAGTATTTAAATGACTAAACAATATATTAGAGTGTAATATTAATTATATTTTAAAAATTCATCTAATAATTTAAGTTTTTAATTAAAATAATAGCTTTGAGTTGAGATAATAATGTAACACTCTGGAATGGATCTCCTTCAAGCGAGTTTCGTCTTACCAGAGGCATCAGGCAAGGTGATCCTTTCTCACTTTATATTTTTGCTCTGTACAGAGATTTTGTCTTAATTTCTAAGTTTGTTGGGGGTGAGATTTGGAGGGCAAGGTCCCGGTGTCTCTCATCTTTGTTTTGCTGACGATGAAAATCTTTTTACTGGGAACAGTATGCATCAAATTCAGGAGGTTCGAAGGTGCCTGGATTTATTCTGTGCCTATTCTGGTCAGAAAGTCAGTATTGCCAGAACTCGTATTAATTTATTTTTTTCCAAGAATGTCAGTTTGGCCTTGGAAAATTCTGTTGTTCAAGCTAGTGCTTTTACTAAATATGATAGTCTGGGTAAATATTTAGGCGCGCCTTCGTTGCATTTTCGGATTACTAGAAGCACATATCATCATTTAGTTGAGAAAGTTCAACATCGTCGACGTCTTTCGGGCTAGCTGGCCGTATAACTCTATGCCAGTCGGTTTTAGCTTCTCTACCTTTGTATACAATGCAAAGTACTAAGCTGCCCAATGCCACAATTGATAACGTTGAGTGGCTATGTCGGTTTTCTGTTTGGGTTGAGCATAAGGGTCAGCTTATGCAATGGATTGTTGGGAAGGCTAATCAGGTTCGGTTTTGGCCGGATAAGAGAATGGATGGTTTATACTCTCCTTTGATTATTATTTTTCCCCCCTCATAATCAGGTCCCGGAGGAGATTGCTACAGTTACTGTCAACTATTTTGTCATCGGTTAAGGCAGGTGGAATTCATCCATGTTTGATCCTCGCCTGCCATTCTGAAAATTACAGCTTTGCCTCCATCTTTTTCAGTCGATGATGATGCAATAACTTGGAGTCTTTCCTCCGATGGTGATTTTATTCTAAACCAACCTGAAAAGCACAAGTGGGGTGAAAGCAAGTGCATTCGGTCTTTAGTTTGCAATTTGCCAGGTCCCCAAAGAATTAGATCAAAAGCATATGAATAATTGGTTGCGTTATCATAGCCATATTGTTGATTCCCCATGTTGCTGTGCTTGTCATGTACTTCGTGATTGCTGGCATGCTCGAGAATTTGGAGGAAGTTGGCCTCTCAGAATAGTGGGGAGAGTTTTTTCCAAGGCTCTTTCGACACATTTTTTTTTTTTTTTTATCACTTACAGAAGATGTTGGGCAAAGTAATTTTTGCTCGAGTGTCATATTTGGTGTAGCCATTCGGAAAATATGGAAGTGGAGAAATGATAAGATATTTGAGCATAAAGCTCACCCAAATGGTGGTGCAGCTGATGCTTTAGATTTTGTTTGTGATATTGAAAAATCTCAGCAGTTTGGGTCCTGCTAGCTGCTAACCGTGATAGAGAGGAGCTGTTGGTGTGCTGGAATAATTCTTGTTTTTTCGCTTTTACTAATATATGTTTTCTATTTAACTTTTTTTTCTTCTTAATATATTATATCTCCTAGATATATTCCTTCTCCTTTTCTATTTGAATTCTCAATCTTGTGTTTTCTACGTTACATATATATTCAATGCAGCTTTTTATATATATATATATATATATAATCACAAGAACATTTCTTTTTTAGCACTATTATATTCAACTTCTTTAGATCATTTGATTTCATCACATACAAAAACACCTTAGAACCCTTATTTTTAAAAACAATGTAGGGAAAAAAAATGTTTTCTAATTCGCACAATTTATAAATTATTTATTTTAAATTTTATAGTTTATTCAATAAGACTTCAGTAAATTGATGTCCAAAATGCCTTCACCCCCTTGAAAATTTAAGAGAACTTAAACTATAAATTATTTTTGGATGTATGAATTTATTATGAGAATAACTAGAAATTTAAATATTCTTGTGCAGGAATCTAAGTTCTCTCCAAGCCATAATCTACAATGTAAAACATACACTAGGTTTTGGGTCTGCACTTCACTGCGGATCACTGCGGATCAGATAAAAATCATATAATTGCATTAAAAATTATAAACGTTGTTATTATGAAATATTTAAAATGATGATTAAAAAATAGACTAATGTATTAGAATAAATTAATTGACCTCCATAAGCGTTAATAAATTAAAAAAAAATTGGTGTGACTTATTCGACTAGTCAGTAAACAACAAACTGGCTACCTCATTTCAATAATGATCTGGTTAAAAAAAATGTTTTATCATTTTAGTCTTGTTTAACCCTAGTTTAAACATGAAAACAAAGAACCGTCAAATAATTAAAAGAAAAGGAAAACAAAGGAGTGAAATGAAAAGATGATAACAAACTACATCGACCTGAGTTAACACGTGAAATTTAAACTCAGGTAATGAACACAATTATAATGAGTTAACCCGGCTGGATAATTTGTCTTTCCTTATTCTCTTCTCAGTTGGAACTTTATTGGATTTTAATTGACCACACATAAGATTAAATCTAAAAGTAAATAAAATAATTTAAGCTAAAACTTTGTAAATATGTCATACTTCAACTTTAATCAACAAACAAAATTTAGAACTTAGGTCAAAACATGATCCTAATTAGGCATAATTGTTTTTTAGCTAAGTGATAAAAAATGATGAAATTGCATTTTTTTTTATTTTAAGTTAAATAAAAAATCAATGATAACAAAGAGTTAAATTGTATATTTTTTAATTTAGTAGAAAAATGTATAAAAAAACCCCAAAAGTTGTGCCATAACTCGTCGAATCAGCAATCCGCATCATAAACTCGACTGAATCTAATATTTTTTTAAAAATTCATGTTGCATCTAAATAAATAATAAAAATAGTTGCAAAATAAAATCCCCACAAAAAAAATCCAGGTGAGCGAGCCCAACAACCTAGTGCATCTTGCCTATTAAGAAAATCTCATTTTGTATTTAAATTTTTTAATATTTTTTGAATTATTATTAATAAAAATAATTTAAAAATATCAAGATATTTTAAATATGAAAATTAGAGAACTTTGTAATATTTTCTTCATATTGAATGAAGGCCTCGTTTGTTTGCTGGAAAGCTGTTTTTTTTTTAAAGTGAATTATTTTTCGATGTTTGGTAGTGTAATGAAAATTAAATTGGAAAACATTTTTCAGTGTTTGGTTATGTCATGGAAAATGAGCTGGAAAATAACTTATTAATATTTTATTTTTTTCAAGTTTATTAAAATAATGAAGAACAAATCTTACAAATTAAAAAGTTAAAAGAGAATGAAATTGAATAAAAAATATAATTTCATAAATTATCTCAAATAAAATAAATAATAATCAAAATAATAGAGATCAAATCTAAAAAATTAAAAAAAAATTAAAAGATGAAGAAATTAAAATAATAATAATTAACATTTCATAAATTATTTGAAATAAAATAAGTAACAATCAAAAGAATAAGGACCAAATTTGATAGGTAAAAAATTTCAATTAAAAAATGATAAGGGAAAAGTAAATAACAATTATAAAAATGAGGACCAAAATTAATATAAAAATTAAAATATAAGGGATGAAATTAAAAAATAAATATTCAAAACAAAATATATATAGCAATTAAAAGTTTGAGGACCAAATTTAATATAATCAGCAAATAATATGACATTTCTAAATTTTTCACAACTTTCAGAAAGTGTTTTCCGCCTAAAATAAAAGGAAAACACTTTCCTGGAAACCAAGCTAAATTTTTCTTTGACTGGAAAGTGTTTTCCGTTGACCGATTTGGCCCCGTTTGTTTGCTAGAAAGTAGTTTCTTTTTAGAAAGTGAATTCTGGAAAAATGAATTATTTTCTTATGTTTGGTAGTGTAATGAAAAATAAGTTGGAAAATATTTTCCAGTGTTTGGTTATGTCATAGAAAATGAGCTGCAAAATAACTTATTAATGTTTTATTTTTCTCAAGTTTATTAAAATAATGAGGAACAAATCTTACAAATTAAAAAGTTAAATGAAAATGAAATTGAAAAAAAAAATAATTTCATAAATTATCTCAAATAAAATAAATAATAATCAAAATAATAGAAATCAAATCTAAAAAATAAAAAAAATAAAAGATGAGAAAATTAAAATAATAATAATTAACATTTCATAAATTATTTCA
>Ga0325401_1004826_pt1 | contig 12783 bp, 14 predicted proteins | sample PopdelMetagenome_FD_205666 | JGI IMG/M metagenome (GOLD analysis project Ga0325401, IMG submission 205666) | Populus deltoides microbial communities from Bellville, Georgia, United States - Xylem-PdKOR-R2 | ecosystem: Host-associated > Plants > Phyllosphere > Stem > Wood/Secondary xylem | place...
GTATTTACTTCTTTCGGCAAAGAGAAGGTTAAAGGAATTTCTTGAATCGTAGGGTAAAGAACAAAACGATGTCATGAGACACGAGCTATATATATATCTTATAACGTGAATGTGATGGGCTGGAAATAAACTATGAGGTGTTAAATATACATCTTAGTCCCTATAGTTTATCAAGAATAATTAAATGATCCTTTAACTAGGGTCGACCGTCCTCATTATTGCTTCATCTTAATTTTCTTTACTTTTTAAAAAATAAAAATAAAAATAAAAATAAAAAATGTAAATTAGAAAAGAACAAGAGACTTGCAAGAGGACTATGTTTCGAGCAAATGAACAGCTATAAAGATTAAATAAATAGATTTCGAGGCCATAAGGACTGATTTAATAGTTTCTTTGAACTACAAGGAGTACATTATAATTCACTTTTTAATATTATTGCCACCATATTAATGAAAGTGTCGTGTTGCCAATTCATTGGAAAAGAAAAAGGTATTAATAAAAAGATGTCGTCAGGTTCAGATTGCTCAGATGCTACTCAAAAGCCCTTGAAGAACCAACCCTTATCCATGCGTTCCCAGTCTTTCCATTAAAGCATAGCAAAATTGTTCTTCTCTACTTGTTGCGTGAGTGAAAATCAATCAATAAAAGAATAAAAATTGAACAATCTTGGTATAATGTTTTCTGCCCTCTTGTCAGCAAACCTGTAACCGTGGTACGGAGTATCACCACCTAGGCCGGGTGTCTGTGTGTGTACCTTGTCAGTGGCTTTAGTTCTCCCACTAGAGCATGAGGAGGCTAGAGTTGTGTCAAGGGAAGCTTCGATTATACATATGAACGCAATGCCGAAGGCTGAACAAATGTCATTGAGAAGGTTCCTCCTGTGCTACTTTCTGAAAGTGACTGGAAATGATGCATTGCTTCCTAACAAATCTTGTAAATCATAGGTTACTCACAGAATAAATTCGTTTTTAATTTAAAGTGGTCCTCTGATTGAGCCTCGACAACTGTACAAGCCACGTAAAAAGGTTTGAGACAACCTTGTGGAATTCATCATCATCATATAGAGAAACATACATCGAAGTGAGAGTCACAAAAATGGCATCCACTGCTGTTACTACGTTCATAGTTTTCATAGCAGTCTTATTCTTGCTTGTGAACAGCAGTGCTGCTCATTACATCCCTTGTAGTGAATCTATCATTAAGATAGCCCAGGAAAAAAACATTTCACACTGCAAGAAGTTGACCACTCTAGGAGCTGAGTTTGGATGGGAAGTCAGTAAACACAACGAGAGCCAAGTTGACATTCTCATTGGCACAAGGCTAAATAATGCAGAAATGGTGTGGCTAGCCTGGGGTGTGAACCCAGAGGACAAGCCACAGATGGTTGGAACAAGAGCAATAATAGGCATCAGGCAACTGAATGGCTCAGTCGGTGCCAACACCTATAATATCACAGGAGATACCAAGCTAGGTTGCAAGCTACAGCCTTCAGAAATTGATGTAAATGTTACGAGAATGAAATTAGATTATGTGACATCATTAGACTACCTCACGCTACATGCAACAATTTTACTTCCTTCAATGTACAATATTTCAAGACTGAATCATGTGTGGCAAGTTGGATATGATGCGCAGGGAGCAGAACCCTCGATGCATCCCACAGCTCTCCAGAATGTTGACAGTACAGAAACAATAGACTTGAAGAATGGATTGGCTCAACATGTGGGAGAGTTAGAGGGTCGTCTAAGAAAGGTAAGGATTAGCTAGAAATAATAATATACATGCATAAACACACACACATATAAAGCTAAATGACTGAATCGTTTCTTCTGATGAACAGATTCATGGCGTCATGAACATTATAGGGTGGGGAACCTTCTTGCCTGCTGGTGTGATAATCGCAAGATATTTCCCTTATCCATTGACACTCGGAAGTTATAGGTATCATCTTCATGTTGGCTGCCAAATTATAGGGTACATTCTTGGTGTAACTGGGTGGAGCGTTGGCCTATGGCTAGGACAAGCTTCTAAACACTACTCCTTTAAAATCCACAGGATTTTTGCCACATTTATATTCACCTTCACAACATTACAAGTAAGCCTCTTAATTACTATTCACTAATTACCCATGTATGAAGGTTCATCATCATTAACATGAATTAATTAAATACTCCATGGTTGATATAATTAATTGCAGATGTTGGCATTGCACTTGAAACCGCGTAAAACGGACGAGTATAGGAAGTACTGGAACATGTACCATCATTTTCTGGGCTATGCTCTGCTTGCTGTGATCTCAGTAAACATTTTTCATGGCATTGACATTTTGAGGGCAGACCACTCCTGGAAATGGGCTTACGTTGGAATCCTTGGGGTGTTTGCTGTCATTGCTATAGCTCTTGAGATCTTCACTTGGGCCAAGTTTCTTACCGAGTACAAAAAATCCAAAACCGTAAAGCCGGGATCTGGATCTGGAGGGACTGCCGCTACTGAAACTCAAACCACCACCTCTTGAAAGTCTAGCCTATCTATGAGATTAGAGGCATCAAGTTCTTAACCATTTGCAAATTCTACTTATGGACTCCGTTTTCCTTTGTCCATTTTGACTTTTGGATACACTCCTTTGTTGCTTGATCCTTTTGTATTGAAGTTGTCATTGTGGGGTTATGAGAAATTGTTGTGATTTTGGAACAACTGCCATGACATTATAGTTTCTTGAATAAGCTGCCATTGATTTGCAAAAGCATTTAAATAGATGTATGGTTAATGAACTACTATCAAAAGAGAAAGCAATCACCCTATCTCACGTTCCCCTGGTTAAATTGATTTTTCTACATTATTTTGGCTCAAACTATGGATGCTTAATGGTCAGAGTCATGAACGAAGAAGTTACATGGAGCACATTGTCGTATTCTTTTCCAAGGATCTTTCAGAAACCGGCTTCCTCAACCGCGTGTGACGGAGAAAGGAGCACATCAGTTTGCGGCAATAAAACCTCAGGGAAGCCGCATAAACCATACAAGGGGTTTTCTCGCACTAGAGTTGGTGGAACTGGAAGCTCTTACCAAGGCAGTCATCAACCAGACAATAATCTAAGAAATAAACTCAAATTTCGGTATAACTAGATGGCTAAAACAAAAGAAAAATTAAGAACTATATACACTTCCAAATGCATTTATATGATTAAACTCAAATTTCGGTACAGCGTTTCTGCTTCCTCGCGGAGCAAACATAAATACAGATTGCGGCAGCAAACAACTAGGTTTCTTCAAAACTGTGACTGTTGTATCAGATTTGCCTACTATATTGAAAAGAGAACAAGCTTACAGCAACGAATTTCATGATTCCTATTCTAGGTCTAGGGAAGAGTAATGCTTAATTCATGAGCCTTGGAGCCTTGAGAAAATGTACACTCTTTACAAACCCTTTACCAGCTTCACCCACAGCCTTTAAGACATCAATTGGGTCTTCATCGCCGCTGGCTTCCTCTCGATCCCGCTTCTGGGAGAAGTAAACAAACTCAAGAGATAAGGTGAATGTATTTGATAAGATTTCTAAGCTGTTCCAGAAGAGCTTGTATATCATTAGAGGACACTATTAGAGGACATTTTGACTGACATTCCATTATACCTTTGAACAAGATCTCTCCCATGTTAGTCCAATTGCATCGCCTCCCAGAGAATCATACCACATCTTCAATGTGTTGCTTTCTTTCTAAAGATGTTCAGGGAGAGTAAGAAAATTAAGAGCAAAATGGTCAATTTGAATAACAAAGCATTTCAGAACACTTGCCTCCAGATCCGCAATGTAGCACCTAAGTGGATCAAAGTCCACCAATAGCTTGTTTTTCAACTTGTCTAAGCTCCCTCGTAAATCTCCAGGTAACATAAAGGGCTGGAAAGCTTTGCTAGCATTCCCACGAGCCACAAGCCTCCCTGCCCAAAATGTGCAATAAATTACAAATTTCAGGCAAGAAGTTAATACAAGAATCAGACAGTTGCCAAGCCAAACTCTGGGATCTTTGTAGGAACATACCATGGTTTAATTTTGATGGGAAGAGAAGACGTTGAGGATATGGTAATCTGTCCCCATGGAGAAGGATGACAGCATCATAGTTGGTAAGAGGAGTGCAGAAAAGGCACTGGTAAAAAAAATAAAGCCATTAAAGTCAAAAGTATAAGGCGGAAGAGTTAAAAAGCACTTTGAAATTAACTCACCTCCCATCTGTAAGATTCTGTCTGATCCTGAAATACGAGTCTGGTAAGCAGGTTTGCACTGCTACGAGCATAAGCCACCAACCTTTTAAGTTCCTTTGGATTCAACAAACCCACATGTCAATAAAGAATATGAACAGGGAACTGCCAAAGATAAATTAGAAGTGATTTAGCATATCTGGATATGATTATGAACTCAATGTAACCTTGGGGTAGACCTATTGGTAATAGTTCATTTCCCATTGCTTAATAAAGATATTATAACTTTTTACTAACTACACGCAAATCAAATCAAATATCAAAACATAAGAGGATCAGACCAAGATGTAAACAACATTAACAGATGGCCAAAACAGCCAAAAGCAGCGCGGGAAGGAAGGGGAGGAAAAACAATCAAAATCAAAAGGAAACATTTGCTAAACTTGCAAGCACATACAATAAAAGATTTTCTCATAAAAGATTATACAGCCTGAGTTTGATTGGAGAAATCACTAACCAGTACGTTTGGTGAGAGTCTGGTCCAAGCTTCAGATGCCTTGTCATAGGATGTGGCCAAGAACATTGCTGGACTTATGTTTTGGCTACTTTCTTCATAACCTTTTCTAGTCAGCATAAACTTGTCCTGGATAATGTTACAGAATTAGCAGCCATAGAAAAAGAGAGCAAAATCACCGAATAAAAGATTAAAGAGACCAGCAAAACACAAACGATCATTACTTGATTGCAGAACTTAATGTAAATCAAACAATAAGAGACCAAAAAATAATAAACAATCATTACCCTTCTGCAGAACTTACATAAATCTCTTTCTTATCACTTGGGTTGAAATCACTATTTATGTCAACAATAAGAGGAGAAAAGGTCCAATCATACTCTGCTAGCAATCGCAAGAACCTGTTACGAAAATTTCAAGGACATGGATCATTGACCAACCAAAATAGATCCCAGAAACAAAAATCCATCCAGTTTTAAGGAAAAAAGCTCAATAAGTTTCAACCTTAGAAATCCAGTGATGCGTGAACAAGGAGCAGTGAAAGGCAAAGGCTTCACAAAGAGATGTGCGACCAATAACTCAATTGCCTCCTCTGACAAACATGCCGAGAACATATGTGAAGCAACCCATCTTTTAGCAAGCCTTTACAGAAAGTCAAGCAAAACACTTTAAGAAGGCAATTAACATACTAGCAAGTAAATAGAACAAAGCCACAGATTCATCACTAACCTAACAACTGGCCCATATATTGGGAAAACACCTTGCAACCCATTAATCATGCTAGAATGCTGACTGCGAACAAAGAGTTTCTGGTCTGCAGAAGAGACCTGTTTTCCTTGGTCACTTCCAGCTAGAAATCAGACTGGGTTAGTCATTTAAATAGCAAAAGAATCTAGCCAAACAAGCATGAATTACATGTACACTGAAACTTGCTTACTTTCTCTTTTCACCAAGCTCAAGCCTCTCTCATGCAAAATTTTTAGACGAAATGCATATCCAGACAGAAAAACATCCACATCATCTTCAGTCGCAGTACATGTCATCCCCCAACTATTCTCGAGACTGCCATAAATTCATGATCAACTACTACCATACTTTTACAAGTATGATTATAAATTGCATAAAGAAGCCACAATCACCCACCTCTCTCCAATTTTGAGAAGAAAAGCAGACTTGGTTTTCTCAATTGCCACATCATCCATTGGCCAGTTCCCAGAACCTTCCAACTGAAAACAGGTTTAAGATGCTAGTTTGATGGGAAATGATATAAAAAGCATGGGTGGACAACTAGGCACCATACCTGAATCATAACTTCCAGTGGCTGGATGCAGGATGAAGTGAGCTTATGTGGTCTTGGAACGCTACCCTTTTCACCTGCTAGTGGGTGTGGTTCAGGAGGGAAGACAGATGTGAACCTGAAAGCTGGAGAGGTAACAAGCAAAATTGAATTTCTACTAATTGCTAGCATTTATGCAACAATAATTTTTTCTATATATTAGCATATCATTACAGCAGGGAAAACCATCTAACAATGATAACAATATCTTGGATATACCTGGGTCTAAAGGCTGCACGCTGGACACCTTCAAGGGAATGTCTTCTATAAGACGCAAGCGCTTTGATAGGACATCAAATGCCCCAAGCAAACTTGAAGAAAATGACATAGGATCTGACAAAATAGCATCATTTTTAAAAATTATAGAATTCTGTGTGAAAAGGTACATTGCAGAAATAAAGGAGAAAAATGGGGAAACCAACTAACAGTAAATGGTTAATCTCATCACCTTCAACACCATGAAGAAGAGAAAAGTCAAGTTGATCCACAGTTTGCTCAATACTGGTTTTTGATATAGAAAGATGACGAAGAAGTGTATATTCTACTATTCTTTTTAAAATGAGATGTTTCATCCACTGCTCACTTTCCCATACTACATAAAAATTGGGACAACAAAGTCATGATAATCATCATGTTGCAACTAAGTTCAATCCAAGAAGCCAGGAGGAATAAAGAGCCTCACCTGTGCTTTCAGCAATTTTGCCATCCTTAAATCTCCTGAGCTCTGCTTTCTCTCCCCAAAACTTCCGAAACTTGGCAGCCTAGTGCATAACAAGAAAAAATTAGTACATTGGAATCCCTTTCTTCAATTAATTGAAAGTGGATGCAATAAAAAGTTAATATAAATTTCGAGCATGGAATTCAAATACCTCTTCTTTATTTTCAGCATCCGGACCAATATCAACAACTCGAAATGTTTTATCTAAAGAGCTTAGAGAAATTCCAGCTAGCAATGGTTCTCCATCAAGTGTTGACAAACCCTGAAATAGATAGTGATTACAACTAGTCGACGAAATGAAACAAATATGATCTCAAAATTAGAAAGAAATAACAACAAGAACAGCATACATTTTCCAGACTGCAACCTGAAGGGATATTTCTCCAAATAACATGAATTGACTTGGCTCGATCACTCAGTCCTTGAGATAGAAGACTGTGCACCTTTTTCTCATACAATCTCCAACATTCTTCGTCCAAGCAATATCCAGAAGAATAGAACTCCTTATTTCCTTTTAAGCTCAATCTAAAAGGCCCAAAACACGTAAAAATTAAGGGCAATGAAGATATAGACCAGCATAAGTATATGTTAGATCAAAAGGCAAAACAATATAACACATGCATCATTGAAAAAGACGAGCATTTCCCATGGCAATTGTAAAGAAACGCCAAAGAATTTATTTCCATTCACACCATTTCATTTCTTGTATTTCAATCATAATAGTTTCCTATTTTATTGAATACCTGAGATATTCTCTGCTCGGACTTCCAAAACTTTTATAAATGCCCACAATCTTCACCAGAAATCATTCTGAAAAAGTATGATGGTGTGTTTGCAACAAGTTTCTCAATTTTGATTTATTCAAGAATAAGAAACTCATATTTTTTCCTCAATCCAAGTGGGGCCCACTAATAAAAACTCATGAATGAGAACTCACAGCTTATTTGAAAAATAGTTTGAAGGTGTTCCACAAAAAGAATGAAAAGGCAATTCCAGATCATAAAAATATACCTTACACAATAATCATATTTGGCAGGAAAGTCAATCTTGGTCATGAAGATATCCTCAAATGCACTATCTCCAGATTTCCCAAAGCATTGAAGTGTCAGAGCAGCCTCATCTTGGAGCTGAACATTGGAGAAAAGAAAAAATCCTGAGACATGGCAACAAAACCCAAAAAGAAATGGAATGGAATGGAAACAAGAGATGGACTCCCCAAATTGAAGTTATTGCCAAACAGAAATTTAGCTCAAAGGCAACTCCCCATCTCAGCAGGCGAGTTGTCGGGTTCCAACCCGAAATTTGGGGGTTCCCAGGGGGCAAGGACTTTATTGTTAGGCCAATACCCACAAAAGACTAAAGAAAGAGAAACATCTAGCAAATGGTACCTCTGAGAAACCACTATCTTTTATCCGAAAAGTTAAATTGATGTGAGTGGTTGAATCGAATATGACAACTGGAAATGATTCTTTATACAGCATCCTATCCTGCAACTCCGAAGTAAGATTACAAATAACCAATGATGCAGAGTGCAAAAAGCAAAATTATATCAAAGCACTCAAGATAGAAACAAGCAATGAGCTCCCAGAGGTTACGGAAAGCTGTAAACAGTTTGAAACACTCGGGTGAAATTTCAAACAAGACTAAGTAATTAGTCATTAAGCGACTCCATTTTTTCAATGACGACACAGTAGTGCTAGCAGCATTAGTTGGTTAATTTACTAATCTCACAACACTTTCTTTGCAAAACAGAGCCCATCTGCAAAGATTGTGACCTGCATCAATTTCCTCATGCACTGAGGCTGGCAAGATGATATAAGTGGGAGATGGACTGACCAATGCAGTTGTCACTTTGTGCATATAGCTAAATGGTAGTTTTTTTCAGTTACAGGTGAGATATGGAAGAGTGGGAAGCATATTGTGATATGCATAAAAATTAATAAAAAGAATGAAAGCAAGCAAAAAGATATGTATCGATAGATAGAAATAAAAAGCAGCTCACTTACCTCCTTCAATATCTTGACCTCACCTTGCTTTTGTAAGAAAAGCCCCCGAGTCCATAATTTTGAATTGGCTGCATAACAATAGAAGCAGTGTGCATTTTAATGATTATATGAAAGGCTGTTAATATCAACAAACATAATTTCTAAAGCATTATGAAACCAGATTCACATGATAAAGTACCAAATAGGAAACATCTGCTGGCTAAGTATCTGAAAGGGTATGCCTCCACCATTTACTTGATATTTGGTTTGTTTTTTATTTATTTTTTATATTTTTTTAGTTACACAGAAAATGAAAGCTAATACCATAAAGATCATTCTAAAGCAAAGGAAAACATATAGAAAGAGGGTCATTCATGAAGGAAGCCCCTGGCTCAAGCCCCATCATGAAGTTAGGGGACCAATCAGCTACTTTGCTAGCCCTGTAGACATGGGAAACATAAATAACCCATTCATGTTTAAGACTTTTGCCTCCATTATTTACTTGTTATTTGCTTTATCATATCCATGAGTTACGATGATTGGTCACTTCACTTCAAATATTTCTCAAATTTTACATCAGCAATGGACTATTCAACTCCAGAGCTTTACAACTGAGTTTACATCTTTATCAAAATTGTGCATAAAGAATAGCATTTTAAATGTAGAAATTATAAAAAGAATTTAAAAAACAACGATACACATTAATGAGAAAAACAATTTAACCCAATTCAAACTATTTACAACTGATATGCAGGTACTTTTGGCAAAAAGAAAAACTGAACATACCTATAAAGTCCAACGTGACTCGAAATATTTGCAGTGGCCTCATGGAACTATTAACCTTCTCATAAGCCACAAGATATGACAATATGATAGCTATTAAATATCCATTTAGGCCATCGTGAGAATGTATAGAATCTCTCTGTCGAGCCCAAACCTGCACAAATAAGACAGAAAATATTACTTCCATATCCTAGGAAAACCTTCTAAATTTATATTCAGAATGGAGAGAGAGAGAGAAATACTTCACCTTCAGCAAAACTAAAGCCTCTCCCAATGCCTTCTGTCCAAGAAAAGTTTTCTTGAGAAATTCTGTATTGTCCTCTAAACACATGTCTTCCAAAATACTACAGTTATATCTTGGTGTAGGCAAAGCAGTCCCACCTAAATATTTCCCAAACAGAATTACAGCTTGGTGAACACAATGCATTATTTGTTAATGAAAAAAACAGTCCCAAAATTTAAAAAAAAAAGAAGAAGTTATATTCTACCTTGATTCAAAGCACGGACATTGTTCCGTTTCAAGTCCAACTTTGCAGCATTAAACAAAGATTTCGCTGTAGGAATTATCCTCACAAAGAACCCAGGAACTTCGGCAAGCTTGTCAGCTATCGAAAGGAGAAAAATTAAAACTTTGCATAAGTTATCCATTTAGGCAAATGACTACTTCCCTACAACTCCTAAAAAAAAACTATGGTAAGCAAGAGGCACCTGGATAGACAAGCAGCACAGGTTTCCGGGCCTCGTTTTGAAGCGTAGACCATTCAACCTTTTCAAACGATGAATCCGACTTCAAAAACTTGTTAATCACACATAAATAAACAAACCTCTTCGCATGATAGCGATGATTTAAATAATCTTTCTCATGAAAACACTCCTGCCAATAATTACAAAAATTTTCAATCAATACAAACTATTCATGATGCAATTGATCAACATTTATAAGCGCATTAATGTAACCAACAGCAGCGTGGATTAATAGCCAAAAAGCCAGGTACCTTAGGCAATTGAATGAAAAGGTCAACACTAACATCCGGCTTCACGACACACTTTATCGAATAACTGCCACCAATTGCAATAGATTTCGGCTTCTTAAACTTTAACTCCACTTTATCCGCTCCGACGTCTCTAACGAACCCCGCCGCTTCCTCGCCTGTAACCTGCATTTAAAAAAAAAAGAGCTCATTAACTTCCTAATTAAGCTTAAAGAAATTAAACAGGACTGATAAAAGGATAGTAGTTTAAAAAACGGACCACGAGGTTGTTAGGGATTTTGTCGATGGAATTTTGGATAGATGAAACGATGTCGTTTACGAGCTTGGTGAAAGAGGGAGAATGTTCGATTTGAACTTCGTTTATTAATTCTGATACTTTAAAGTCCATCGGTTCTGATAGAGTATCGGAATCCATGGAAGGAGGAGGGAGGGGTTTTGTCTTGTCGGCGAAGGGGTTTTGTTAGGGTTTAACAGAATTCGGTAGCGGGAGGGACCTAGAAGAGAAGTCAAGAGAGGGTGTTTAAACGAATTTGAGGTGTAGAAGGCCCAAGCGTTTTTATTTTATTTATAGCATAGTGGGCTTTGAGATTTGAGTTTTTTTAGGAATTTAGATGGGCTTTTAAGCCTGTGAAACTTTTCCATTTGTTTGTTTTATGCGTGATTGGTATTATCGTAAAACAATATTTTTTTATTTAAAATATATTAGAATAATTTTTTAAAGTTTTTTATTTTTAACATTAAAAAATATAAAAAAAACACTAAAAAATTATTGATTTAATATTTTTTCAAACCAAATACATTTTTGAAATATATTCAAACACATTCAAAAAAAAAAAAAGGTGAAGAAACACTCAATTCCATTACATGACACATTTGATTACATTATATTATATTACATCGTATCAAACATGTCTTCATAACTTTAAACATATCTTTCTTTTATTAATTATTTTATTTAATATATCTGATAATTATTTTTTCTTGGTTAGTTTATTTATCTTTTTGTTGGTCATGTGATTTTTAACTGATCCCACGACATCATTGTACCTATTTTTTAATGAAAATGGAGCTAATAGAAAGTTTAAAATTAAAAAAAAATGATTTGATTAAAAAATATTCCCCAACCTTCTACCTTCCTGAGTAATTTAAATTTTAATCTTAAAATTAAAAATATTTAAAAATAATTTTTTTAGTTTAGCACTCAAAACCTCATATCCCGGCTCGGAGAACCGAACCGAGCGATAAAGACACAATTTTTTTTTTGGATTCGAGGAAACCTCACCTTTCCGGAAAGCGAACTTTGTGGGCCCAAGTGAGGGAGTAAAACCTCGCCTGTCCCAGACTCTTACAAGAGGTGCATGTCCTGACTCGAACTCGAGATCTACTATGCAGATCTCAAACTCTTTACCATCATACTTTAGGACGATGCTGTAGGGCTTGCCTATCCTCATGCTGCTTGATTCTCCAATTCAAATGTAAAACTACATGAACCGAGCAATAAAAACACAATTACTCAAACTAAAACTACAAAAATGTATTTATAAAAAATCATGCTAAAATAACCTCTGATGTCGTTTAACCAGAACAATTGTAATCTAAATAGTATAATTGCAGGAGCATTGGTACATGTAGTTTTACATTTGAATTGGAGAATCAAGCAGCATGAGGATAGGCAAGCCCTAAAGCATCGCTTGAATAGCCAAAGCGGGGAACACCTGCATATAAAAAGAACATGCTAAGTGCACTACTGCAAGGAACAAAGATAAAGACCTGAGACACAAGAATGACAGAAAAGTAAAGAAAAAGAAACTGAGGAGTCAAAGCTAACAAAACATTGATGTATCAGATGAAGCTTTTCTCTTTTTCTTCCTTGTAAAATTAATAGAATGTTCAGTATTACAGGAGCGTTTATTTTTTAAAATATTTTTAATTGAAAATATAATAAAATAATCCTTTTTATTTTTAAAAATTTATTTTTAAAATCAATAAATGAAACAATCTAAAAGAAATTATTAAAGCAAAAATAATCAACTACTTTAAAAAGTATTTTTGCATCACGCTGAAGCATTATTACTCGATGTAAAAATGGGAGCAATGGAGTTTATAACGTACATATTCTTGTCCCACATCTATAGGCTATACCTACACGAGCCACGAGTACGGAAAGTGCACTCAAATGTACATTGTGGCCCGCTTGTATGGGCCCTACAAAAAGCCTTGGGTACCCCAGCCTCAACTTAAGAATCCAGCATGACAAACAGA
>Ga0325401_1004827_pt1 | contig 12782 bp, 11 predicted proteins | sample PopdelMetagenome_FD_205666 | JGI IMG/M metagenome (GOLD analysis project Ga0325401, IMG submission 205666) | Populus deltoides microbial communities from Bellville, Georgia, United States - Xylem-PdKOR-R2 | ecosystem: Host-associated > Plants > Phyllosphere > Stem > Wood/Secondary xylem | place...
GGGCAGGGGGGTCGGTCAACGACCGCCCACCGCGTGTCTCACCCTCGGCCTGAGGGTGAGACACGCAGCCGTTCAGAGCCTGTCGTCGCCGTCCTGCACGGGCGGCGGCGCGACCGGCGGCAGGTCCTCGGACGAGGCCGCGGCGCCCTCCTCGGACGGGGCCGGAGCCGGTGCCGGAGCCGGTGCTGGTGCCGGGGTGCGCTCGCCCAGCAGCGCCTCGATCCGGTTTGGTCGGATCCGGGCGAACTTCCGCGGCTGGGTGCGGGTGCGGTCGAGCACGGCGACCTCGAGGTCCTTGACCGGAATGACCCGGTCGTCGGACTCGCCCCGCTCGTTGGCCGAGCGCCCGAGCGCGGCGACCGCGACGCCGAGCGCCACGTCGAGGCTGGCGCCCTCGGTGTAGTGCTCGCGCAGGTAGCCCGCGACGACGTCGGAGGCACCGCCGATGACGGCGAAGCCGTGTTCGTCGGCGACCTGGCCGTCGTAGGTGAGGCGGTAGAGCTGGTCGGCCTCGGCGCTGTCGCCGATCTCGGCGACGAAGATCTCCACCTCGTAGGGCTTCTCGCCGCCGCTGGAGAAGATCGTGCCGAGCGTCTGTGCGTAGGCGTTGGCCAGGCCCCGCGCGGTCACGTCGCGGCGGTCGTAGGCGTAGCCGCGCATGTCGGCCAGGCGCACACCGGCGATGCGGAGGTTCTCGAACTCGTTGTAGCGCCCGACCGCGGCGAAGGCGATGCGGTCGTAGATCTCGGAGACCTTGTGCAGCGCCTGCGAGACGTTCTCGGAGGCGAGCAGGATGCCGTCGGCGTACTGCACCGCGACCATGGACCGACCGCGCGAGATGCCCTTGCGCGCGAAGTCGGCCCGGTCCTTCATCAGCTGCTCGGGCGAGACGTAGAACGGCATGCTCATGCGGTGCGACCCTCCTCACCGGTCGTCAGCGGGGCGGCGGGCCCGTCGGGGCGCACCATGCGGCCGGCGATCACGCGGTCGGCGACCTCGGCCACCTCGTCCTCGGCGATGCGGCGACCGCCCTCGGCGGTGATGACGTGGATCACCGGGAAGATGCGGCGGGTCAGGTCGGGGCCGCCGGTGGCGGAGTCGTCGTCGGCGGCGTCGTAGAGCGCCTGCACGACCACCTCGAGCGCACCGCGCACCGAGAGGTCCTCGCGGTAGAGCTTCTTCAGCGAGCCGCGGGCGAACAGCGAGCCGGAGCCGGTGGAGTGGAACGCCGTCTCCTCGTAGCGCCCACCGGTGGCGTCGTAGCTGAAGATGCGGCCCTGGCCGCTGTCGAGGTCGTAGCCCGCGAACAGCGGCACGACGACCATCCCCTGCATCGCCAGGCCGAGGTTGCCCCGGATCAGGGCGGCGAGCCGGTTGGCCTTGCCGTCGAGGGAGAGCGTGGTGCCCTCGATCTTCTCGTAGTGCTCGAGCTCGGTCTGGAACAGCCGGACCATCTCGACCGCGATGCCCGCGGAGCCCGCGATGCCGACGCAGGAGAACTCGTCGGCCGGGAAGACCTTCTGGATGTCGCGCTGGGCGATGACGTTGCCCATCGTGGCGCGGCGGTCACCGGCCATCACCACGCCGCCGGGGAAGGTCGCGGCGACGATCGTCGTGCCGTGGGGCGCCAGGTCGCCCGCCTGGCCCTGCGGCGTCGAGCGACGCGCGGGCAGCAGGTCGGGAGCGTGCTCGGAGAGGAAGTCGGCGAAGGAGGACACGCCGGGCTGGAGGAACGCGGCGGGCAGCCGCGGGTCGCTGCTCAAGGAGGTCACTCGCCGCCCTTCTGGATGAACGACTTCACGAAGTCCTCGGCGTTGGTCTCGAGCACGTCGTCGATCTCGTCGAGGATCGCGTCGACGTCGTCGTCGAGCGCCTCCTTGCGCTCCGCGACGTCGGTCTCGGTGACCTCGGTCGTGGTCTCCTCGGACTCCGAGGACCTGCGCGGCTGCTTCTGCTCCTGGGCCATGTCACGACCCTAGTCGGTGACGACGAAGGAGTCGCCGACTAGGCGGTCGGGAGGTCGAGCAAGCCGTTCGGCCGAGGCACGAGGCCGAAACCGGCGTGTCGAGACCCAAGGGGGGCGAGTCACGCGCACGACGACCTGTGCGGTCTCGACGACGCTCGCTGCTCGACCAGCGGTGGACTCTCGCTACCGCGTCAGAGCCGCCACCAGCGCCTCGGCGCTCTCGCAGCGGTCGAGCAGGTCGCCGACGTGGGCGCGGCTGCCGCGCAGCGGGTCGATGGTCGGCACGCGCTGCAGCGACTCGCGCCCGGGGAGGTCGAAGATGACCGAGTCCCACGACGCGGCGGCGACGGAGGAGGAGAACTTCTCCAGGCAGCGGCCGCGGAAGTAGGCCCGGGTGTCGGTGGGCGGGTCGTGCATCGCTCCCTCGACGGTGGCGTCGTCGAGCAGCCGCTCGACGCGCCCGGCCCCGGCGAGGCGGTGGTAGAGCCCTTTCTCGGGGCGGATGTCGGCGTACTGCAGGTCGATGAGCGCGAGCTTGGCGTCGTCCCAGTCGAGTCCGTCGCGCTGGCGGTACTGCTCGAGCAGCTTGAGCTTGGCCACCCAGTCGAGCTCGCCGGCGCAGAGCATCGGGTCGCGCTCGAGCCGGTCGAGGACCGACTCCCAGCGCGCCAGCACGTCGAGGGTCTGCGGGTCGGCGTCGGAGCCGAAGCGGTCCTCGACGTACTTGCGGGCGAGGTCGAGGTACTCCCACTGCAGCTGGACGCCGGTGAGGGTGCGGCCGTCGGTGAGCGTGATGGTCTGGCGCAGCGTCGGGTCGTGCGAGATCGAGCGCAGCGCCGCGACGGGGCCCTCGACGGTGAGGTCGGTGGTGATGAAGCGGTCCTCGATCATCGCCAGCACCAGCGAGGTCGTGCCGACCTTGAGGTACGTCGAGACCTCGGTGAGGTTGGCGTCGCCGACGATGACGTGGAGGCGGCGGTACTTGTCCGGGTCGGCGTGCGGCTCGTCACGGGTGTTGATGATCGGGCGCTTGAGCGTCGTCTCCAGCCCGACCTCGACCTCGAAGAAGTCGGCGCGCTGGCTGATCTGGTAGCCCTGGGTGCGCCCGTCCTGGCCGATGCCGACGCGACCGGCGCCGGCGACGACGGGGCGGCTGACGAAGAACGGCGTCAGGTGGCGCACGACGTCGCCGAACGGCGTGGCGCGGCGCATGAGGTAGTTCTCGTGGGCGCCGTAGGAGGCGCCCTTGCCGTCGGTGTTGTTCTTGTAGCAGACGATCGCGGTGCCGCCCGGCAGCTGCGCGGCCCGGCGCTGGGCGTCGAGCATGACCAGGTCGCCGGCCTTCTCCCACCGCACCACGTCGAGCGGTGAGGTCACCTCGGGCGTGGAGTACTCCGGGTGGGCGTGGTCGACGTAGAGCCGCGCGCCGTTGGTGAGGATGACGTTGGCCAGGCCGAGGTCCTCGTCGGTGAGCTGGCTGGGGTCGGCCACCTGGCGCGACATGTCGAAGCCGCGGGCGTCGCGCAGCGGCGACTCCTCCTCGAAGTCCCACCGCGCGCGGCGGGCCCGGACGGTGGCGCTGGCGTAGGCGTTGACCACCTGGCTGGAGGCGACCATCGGGTTGGCCATCGGCTGACCGACCACCGAGATGCCGTACTCGATCTCGGTGCCCATGACCCGGCGGACGCTCATGCTGCGAGCCTACTCAGGCTTCGTGCACGCCGACGCGGGCCGCACCGGGAGGTGCGACCCGCGTGGCCGGAGGTGCTCAGCGGTGGGTCAGAGGTACTGCCCCGTGTTGGCGACCGTGTCGATGGAGCGGCCGGGCTCGGTGCCCTGCTTTCCGGTGATCAGCGTGCGGATGAAGACGATCCGCTCGCCCTTCTTGCCGGAGATGCGCGCCCAGTCGTCGGGGTTGGTCGTGTTCGGGAGGTCCTCGTTCTCCTTGAACTCGTCGACGCACGCCTGGAGCAGGTGCGAGACGCGCAGCCCCTTCTGTTCGTGGTCGAGCAGGTCCTTGATGGCCATCTTCTTGGCGCGGTCGACGATGTTCTGGATCATCGCGCCGGAGTTGAAGTCCTTGAAGTACAGGACCTCCTTGTCGCCGTTGGCGTAGGTCACCTCGAGGAAGCGGTTCTCCTCGGTCTCGGTGTACATCCGCTCGACGGTGGCCTGGATCATCCCCGCGACCGTCGCGTCACGGTCGCCGCCGAACTCGGCGAGGTCGTCGGAGTGCAGCGGCAGCCGGGTGGTGAGGTACTTGCTGAAGATGTCGCGTGCCGACTCGGCGTCGGGGCGCTCGATCTTGATCTTCACGTCGAGGCGTCCCGGGCGCAGGATCGCCGGGTCGATCATGTCCTCGCGGTTGGAGGCGCCGATGACCAGGACGTTCTCGAGGGTCTCGACGCCGTCGATCTCGCTCAGCAGCTGCGGGACGATGGTGTTCTCGACGTCGGAGGAGACCCCGGAGCCGCGGGTGCGGAAGAGAGAGTCCATCTCGTCGAAGAACACGATGACCGGTGTGCCCTCGCTGGCCTTCTCACGGGCCCGCTGGAAGACCAGGCGGATGTGGCGCTCGGTCTCGCCGACGTACTTGTTGAGCAGCTCGGGGCCCTTGATGTTGAGGAAGTAGGACTTGCCCTCGGCACCGGTCTTCGCCGCGACCTTCTTGGCGAGGCTGTTGGCCACCGCCTTGGCGATGAGCGTCTTGCCGCAGCCGGGAGGGCCGTAGAGCAGCACGCCCTTGGGGGGCTTGAGCTCGTGCTCCTTGAACAGCTCGGGGTGCAGGTAGGGCAGCTCGACGGCGTCCTGGATGGTCTCGATCTGGCCCTTGAGGCCACCGATCGCCTCGTAGGCGATGTCGGGGACCTCCTCGAGGACGAGCTCTTCGACCTCGGACTTCGGGACCTTCTCGTAGACGAACCCGGCGCGCGAGTCGAGGAGCAGGGAGTCGCCGGCGCGGATCGTGTCGGAGAGCAGCGGCTCGGCGAGGCGCACGACGCGCTCCTCGTCGGCGTTGGCGATGACCAGAGCGCGCTCGCCACCGGCGAGCAGCTCCTTGAACATCACGACCTCGCCGACGTCCTCGAACTCCAGCGCCGCGACGACGTTGAGCGCCTCGTTGAGCATGACCTCCTGGCCGGGGCGCAGCCCGTCGGGCTCGACGCTCGGGGAGACGCTCACCCGCAGCTTGCGCCCGCCGGTGAAGACGTCGACCGAGTCGTCGTCGTTGCGCCCGAGGAAGGTGCCGAAGCCGGCCGGCGGCTGCGCGAGCCGGTCGACCTCCTCCTTGAGCTTGAGGATCTGGTCGCGGGCCTCGCGCAGGGTCTGCGCGAGCCGCTCGTTCTGGCTCGTGACCGAGGCCAGCGAGCGCTGGGTGTCCGCCAGTCGCAGCTCGAGTCCTCGCGAGCCCGACGGTGCCTCGCTGAGGCGTCGGCGGAGGTCACCGACCTCGGCCTCGAGGAACCGCACCTGGCTGATCAGCTCGTCGGGGGTCTGACCTCCGAGAGCTCCGCTGTCCGACGTCATCGGGCGTCACCTCCTGTGGTCTCTCGACCCTACTCGGACGACACGCCGGGCCAAGGGCTGTCTCGGCGGTGTCGACGCGAAGTGGGTCACGATCGGGTCACACCGGGCCCGGCCGCGGGTCGGTCCGGTGCCAGCCCGTGCGTCAGTCCTGGTCGTCGACCGGTACGCCGGGAGGGCGGGGACCGTCGTAGTCGGGGCCGTAGGCACCCGGCGCGGGGCGGCGCTTCTTGAGCGGCGCCCGCTCCCCCGGCGCCATCCGGCGTGCAGTGACCAGGAACGCCGTGTGGCCGATCATCTTGTGACCGGGGCGGACGGCGAGGCCCTCGACGTGCCAGTCGCGCACGAGCGACTCCCACGCCTGGGGCTCGGTGAACCCGCCGTGGACGCGCACCGTCTCGGTGAACTTCGACAGCTGGGTCGTGGTCGCGACGTAGGCGCAGACGATGCCGCCGGGGCGCAGGGCGTCGGCGGCGACGTCGAGGCACTCCCAGGGGGCGAGCATGTCGAGGATCATCCGGTCGCAGCGCTGCCCGGAGCCCGCCAGCTCCTCGGCGAGGTCGCCGACGTGCAGGGTCCAGGCGGGGTGGGTCTCGCCCTCGGGGCCGCCGAAGAACTGGGTGACGTTGCGCCGCGCCACGTCGGCGAACTCCTCGCGCCGCTCGTACGACGTCACGCGGCCGAACGGGCCGACCGCGCGCAGCAGCGAGCAGGTCAGCGCGCCCGAGCCGGCGCCCGCCTCGATGACGTGGGCGCCGGGGAAGATGTCGGCCATCGCCACGATCTGGGCGGCGTCCTTGGGGTAGACCACCGCCGCACCGCGGGGCATGGAGACGACGAACTCCGAGAGCAGCGGGCGGAAGACGAGGTACTCCCCACCGGCCGAGGAGGTGACGGTGAACCCCTCCTCGCGCCCGATCAGCTCGTCGTGGTCGAGGTGGCCGCGGTTGGAGAAGAACCGCTTGCCCGCCTCGAGGCAGATGTTGTGGCGCCGGCCCTTGCCGTCGAGCAGGCGGACCCACTCCCCCGCCCGCAGCGGGCCGCGGTGCACGCCGGACCACGCCGCGGGGTCGACCTCCTCGTCGGGGAGGGCGTCGACGGGGCTCGGGGCGGGCTCGTGCATCGGGTGGGAGTCTCCTCGTGGGTGTGCGGGTGGCGAGCGGGGTGGGGCGGCGCGTCAGCGCGGGGCGTCGCGGAAGGCCCGGTCGACGTCGGCGGTGGTGAGCACGCCGTAGACCGACCCGTCGTCGTCGAGCAGGAGGTACTCGCTGGCCGGGGTGGTGGTGATGGCACGGACCAGGGCCTCGCCCGCGATGGCGACGGACAGCGTCAACCCGTCGTCGACGCTGCGGGCGACGGTCGAGGTGGCCAGCCACGGCCGGCGCTCCTCCGGGGTGGCGGTCAGGGCGGCCTCGTTGACCACGCCGACGGGGCGTCCGCTGCCGGTCACGGTGACGATCGCACCTGCCTCGGCCTCGCGGGCGCGGCGCACGGCCTCGCTCAGCGGGAGGTCCTCGGGCACCGACAGGGCGCGACGGGCCAGGCGCCGGGCGACGAGGTGCGGGAAGCGGCGGCGCACCCGGGCGTTGGCGAGGGTCGCGCTGGCGCCGTTCCAGAGGAACAGGGCGATGACGACGGCGAGCACGAAGTCGACGACGCCGGGCACGACACCGAAGAGCCGCTGCTGCGCGAACGGGTAGAACAGGACCGCGAACGCCGTGACCCGGCCGCCCCAGGCGGCGACGACGGTGCCGCGGTGCACGCTGCCGGTGACCTTCCAGACCGCCGACTTTAGCACCCGGCCGCCGTCGAGCGGCAGACCGGGCACGAGGTTGAGCGCGCCGACGAGCAGGTTGCCGCCGGCCAGGCCCTCCACGACCAGCCGCAGCACCCCGTCAGGGGTCACGAACCACAGGCCCAGGGCGCCGAGCCCCACGCCGATCGAGGTGAGCGGCCCGACGACCGCGATCCAGAACTCCTGGCGCGGCTCCTCGGCCTCGGCCTCGATGGCCGTGACGCCGCCCAGGAAGTGCAGCGTGATCGTCGAGACCGGGAAGCCGTAGTGGCGCGCCATGAGGGCGTGGCTGGCCTCGTGGAGCAGCACGCTGAGGTAGAGCACGACGGCGAAGGCCAGGCCCACGACGTACTTGCCGAGCCCGAGACCGGGCTGCACCTGCTCGACCCGCGGCGAGACGACGACCGCGATCAGCGCCGCGACCAGGAACCACGAGGACGAGACGAGGACCGGGCTGCCCGCGATCGTGCCGATCCGGATGGTGCCGGGCGGACGCGGCGCCTCGGGGCTCGCCTGCGGTCCGGACACGGCGCAACGCTAACCGACCGGTGGCCGCGGACCCGCCTCCGCAAGCCGTCCGACCACGACCGGTGCCACGGGCGGCACCGCGGCCGGTGCCACGGCCGAAGCGACTGTCGGTGACGGGCTCTACGGTCGCTGCGTGACCACCCACCCGGCCTCCCTCTCCCCGAGCCGGGCCGGCGACTTCGTCTCCTGCCCGCTGCTGTTCCGCTACCGCACCGTCGACCGGCTCCGTGCGCCCTCGTCGCCCGACGCGGTGCGCGGCACCCTCGTGCACCAGGTCCTGGAGGACGTCTTCGACCTGCCCGCCGCCGAGCGCACCCCCGAGCGCGCCCACGCGCTGCTCGAGCCGGCCTGGACCGCGCTGCAGGAGCGGTCCGAGGAGGCCCGCGAGGTGGCCGGGCGCCTCGACGAGGTGCCGTGGCTGGCGTCGGCCCACGAGGCGGTCGAGCGGTGGTTCACCCTCGAGGACCCCACCCGGCTCGAGCCCGCCGAGCGGGAGTCCTACGTCGAGGCCGAGCTGGCCTCGGGGCTGCGGCTGCGCGGCATCATCGACCGCCTCGACGCCGCGCCCGACGGGGCGCTGCGGGTGGTCGACTACAAGTCCGGCAGGGCCCCCACCGAGGGCTACGAGGCGCGCGTGCTGTTCCAGCTGCGGCTCTACGCCCTCATCCTGTGGCGCTCGCGCGGCGTGGTGGCGAAGCGGCTGCAGCTGGTCTACCTCGGCGGCGAGGGGCAGGTCATCACCTACGACCCCGACGAGGACGACCTGCGGGCGACCGAGCGCAAGGTGGAGGCGATCTGGGCGGCGATCCAGGAGGCGCTGCGCACGGGCGAGTTCGAGCCGCGGCGCGGCAAGCAGTGCGACTGGTGCCCGCACCGGGCGATCTGCCCGGCCTGGGGCGGCACCGCACTGCCCTGGCCCGTCGAGGCGCCGGCTCCCACCGGCCCGCTCGCGCGCCTGCGGGCCGGCGTACGACGGGCGTGGGGGCGGGTGCGCCGACGGGCCGGGCGCCCGTCATGACGGATGTCATCGCCGGCCCGTGCGAGGTGCACACCAGACGGTGACGGCGTGCACTGCCGCCGGACCAGGTCCGGCCGGAGAGTGGAGTCATGACCACCACCGCAACGACCACGACCGGTCCGGGGAGCGCGACCGCCCTCGCGATCGAGGTCCGAGGCCTGCGCCGCCGCTACGGCAAGGGGTCCAGCGCCTACCACGCCGTGCGCGGCGTCGACCTCGACGTGCGCGCCGGTGCCGTCACCGCCCTGCTCGGGACGAACGGGGCCGGCAAGACCTCGACGCTCGAGGTGATCGAGGGCCTGGCCTCGCCCAGCGAGGGCACCGTGCGGGTGCTCGGCCTCGACCCGGTGGCGGACCGCGATGCGGTGCGGGCCCGGATGGGCGTGCTGCTGCAGCGCAGCGGGTTCCCGGGCGACCTCACGGTCCGCGAGGTGCTCGCCATGTGGCACGGCACCCTGCGCGCACCGCTGCCGGTCGACGAGGTCCTCGACCTCGTGTCCCTCGGCGAGCGCGCCGACGTCCGGGTCGTCTCGCTCTCCGGAGGCGAGCAGCGGCGCCTCGACCTCGGCTGCACCGTCATGGGCGATCCCGAGGTCGTCGTGCTGGACGAGCCGACCACCGGCCTCGACGTCGAACGCCGGCGTGATGTCTGGGACCTCGTCCTGCGGCTGCGCGACCGCGGTCGCGCGGTGCTGTTCAGCACGCACCACCTCGAGGAGGTCGAGGAGCTCGCCGACCACGTCGCGGTGATGCACGACGGGCAGATCGCGCGTCGCGGCACCCTGGCCGACATCGTCGAGGGCCACCCCTCCACCATCCGCTTCGTCACGCCCCTCGACGCGACCGGCTCCCCGGTCGCGCTGCCGCCGCTCGCCGGCGACGTGTCCTCCCGGGGGCCGCACACCACCGTCCGCACCCACGACGTGCAGGCCGCACTCCACCGCCTGCTGGTCTGGGCCGACGAGCACTCCGTGCGCCTGGCCGAGCTGCGGGCCGAGACCGCCAGCCTGGAGTCGGTCTTCCTGGAGATCGCCGGCCGCCCCACGGGCGCCACCACCACCACGACCACCAGCACGAGCTCGAACGCGACGGAGGAGAACCGATGAGCACGCTCGCCCCGCCCGTGCGCCGCACCCTGGCGCTGACCAAGGCCAACGCCCGCCTCCTGGTGCGCAACCGCACCACGTTCCTCTACGCCCTGGTGATGCCGCTCGTGCCGATGGTCGTCGTCTTCGCGAGCGGCAGCGCCTCCGACGCGGCCGGGGCCAACGCCGTCACCTCCGTGCTCCTCATGGCCGTGCTGTTCCCGGTGTACTACAACGTGCTCTCCCAGGTGGTGACCCGCCGCGACGAGCTGGTGCTCAAGCGGCTGCGCACCGGAGAGGTCACCGACCGCGAGATAGCCCTCTCGATCGCGCTCCCCGGTGTCGCCATCGCCCTCGCGGTCACCGTGGTCACGGTGCCGGTCTCCCTCGCCGCGGGGCTGCCCCTCCCGGAGAACCCCGCCGTCTACCTGCTGGGCGCGGTCGCGGCCTCGGTGGTGTTCGCGGCCCTCGCCTTCTGGACCGCCGCGTGGACGCGCAACGCCGAGGCCGGCCAGATGACCAGCGTGCCCGTCATCGTCCTCGCCGTCGCCGGCACCCTGATCGCGGCCGTCCCGGAGCGGGTCGCCCGGGTGCTCGAGGCGACCCCGGGCGGTGCGATGTACGAGCTGGTCCGCACGGGCTGGTACGGCGCGGGTGGGCTCGGCGACGCCGTCGAGCCGCTCCTCGTGCTCGCGGCCTGGGGCGCCGTCGCCGTCGCCCTGGCGCGGCGTTCGATGCGGTGGGAGCCGCGTGTCTGAGGTGGAGGCGTGAGCACGGGATCGGGGAGAGTGGGCACCGTGCCGCGCTCTCCCTGGTCCCGCTCGCCCTGGCCCCGCTGGTCGCGGCTGAACCAGGTCGAGCGCGTCGAGGCCTACACCCGCCAGTCGCTGCTGGTCCTGCTCTACGGCACCCCGGTGTTCCTCCTGCTCAGCGGGGCCGACCGCCTGGACGGTGACCGCGCCGCCCTCGGCGTGGTGCTGGTCGCCTCGGTGATCGTGACCCTGGTCGCGGCGCGGGCCCTGCGGGCGGTGATGGACCTCTACCCCGCACCGGGGCCGGTCCCCTGGCGGCCGGTGGGTGAGCTCCTCGCCGTGACCCTCGCGGCGACGGTCGCCTCGGTCCTGCTGCCCGAGGGCCCCGGCCGGGTGCTCGGCCTCACGACCTGGGGCGTCACGGTGATCGCCCTCGTGGGGCTCACCGACCGGCGCCTCGCCGTCGCCGTCGTCGTGGGCGCCACGCTGGTCCCGACGGCGCTGACCGGGCGCCCGTGGGTGGTGCTCGTGGCCCTCGGCACCACGCTGTTCTTCGTCTTCACGGTCCGTGCCTCCCTGTGGCTGCTCGGCGTGGTCGTCGAGGTCGACCGCTCGCGCACCGCCCAGGGCGAGCTCGCCGTGGCCGAGGAGCGGCTGCGCTTCTCCCGCGACGTGCACGACGTGCTCGGGCGGCACCTGTCCGCCATCGCCGTGCAGGCCGAGCTCGCCGCGACGCTGGCCGAGCGCGGCGACGACCGGGCCGCGGCCCGCATGCTCGAGGTGCGCGAGCACGCCCACGACGCCCTGCGCGAGGCCCGCGAGCTGGCCCGCGGCTACCGCGACACCTCCCTCGAGCGCGAGCTCGACGGTGCCCGCTCCCTCCTGCAGGCGGCCGGCATCGCCAGCTCCGTCGAGACGTCGGGCCTCGACCCGGCCTGGCACGAGGCCGCGGGGTGGGTGGTGCGCGAGAGCGTCACCAACGTCCTGCGCCACTCGCGGGCGACCCAGGTGACGATCCGGTGGACCGACGCCTGCGGGCTCGAGGTCCGCAACGACGGCGTCACAGCCCCGCCCGGCTCCCGCGGCACCGACGGGAGCGGCCTGGTCGGGCTGCGAGAGCGGCTCGCCGCCCTCGGCGCCACCCTGCACGCCGAGCGCGAGGGCGACGAGTTCGTCGTCCGCGTCGCCCTGCCCGCAGCCCTGCCCGTAGCCCTGCCCGTCGACGTGCCGAGCAGCGCACCGGCGCCCGCCGCCGCCCCCGGAGGAGCCGCGAGCGACCCGACCATCAGCCTGCTGCTCGCCGACGACGAGCACCTGATCCGCACCGCGCTCGCACAGATGCTCGATCTGGAGGACGACCTCGACGTCGTCGCCCAGGCCGCGAGCGGCGACGAGGCCCTGGCGGCCGCGGTGAGGCACGGCGTCGAGGTGGCGGTGCTCGACCTGCAGATGCCCGGCCTCGACGGCATCGGCGTGGCCGAGGCGCTGGCGACGCAGCTGCCCAGCGCCAAGGTCGTCGTCGTCACCAGCCACGGCCGTCCCGGCCACCTCAAGCGCGCGCTGGCCGCCGGCGTCTCGGGCTTCCTGCCCAAGACCGCGTCGGCGCGCACCCTGGCCGAGGTGATCCGGACCGTGCACGGTGGCGGGAGGTACGTCGACCCCGAGCTCGCCGCGGAGGCGATCGCGGCCGGCGACAGCCCGCTCACCCCGCGGGAGGCCGACGTGCTGGAGCTCGCCGACGGCGGCGCCCCGGTCGAGGAGATCGCCCAGCGGGCGCACCTGTCCCCCGGCACCACCCGCAACTACCTGTCCAACGCCGTCGCCAAGCTCGGCGCCGCCAACCGCCACGAGGCGTGCGCCATCGCCCGGCGGATGGGCTGGATCTGAGGTCAGGCCAGCAGCTCGGACTCCAGCGCCGCCAGGTCGGCGACGCTGAGCCCCTCGAGGGTGTCGCGGAAGACGCGGCGGGGGCCGTCGGGGACGGGCACGTGGTTCTGCACGACCAGCACCGTGCAGCCGGCGGCCTCGGCGGAGCGGGTGCCGGTGCCGGAGTCCTCGATCGCCACGCACCGCGCCGGGTCGACGCCGAGGGCGGCGGCCGCGGTGAGGTAGG
>Ga0325401_1004828_pt1 | contig 12781 bp, 9 predicted proteins | sample PopdelMetagenome_FD_205666 | JGI IMG/M metagenome (GOLD analysis project Ga0325401, IMG submission 205666) | Populus deltoides microbial communities from Bellville, Georgia, United States - Xylem-PdKOR-R2 | ecosystem: Host-associated > Plants > Phyllosphere > Stem > Wood/Secondary xylem | place...
TAAATGAATAAACTAATATTTAAAATCCAATATATCTGGGAGGAGCTAGGGCTTTGAACCGAATTATCTGCCCTTCCTATAAAATCTAGGTTTCGAGTAATTTTAAACTCTCTCTCTCTCTCTCTCTTCTTTTAAATGAAAAGGAAAAAATAAATCATATGGTAATTTTAAATAAATATTTTTTTTTATAAAAGTGACTCTTAATTTCAAAAAAAACAAAATAAAAGTTAAATAAAATGATAATGTATATAAAGACATCATTTTAATAAAATCAATGGTATAACAAAAACATTGAAATATAATTACCTAAAACACTAGTAGTATCTTTGATATGTGTAATTAAAAAAATTCAAAAAACAAATTGGCATTTTTTTAAAGCATAACAATATCCTTTAAAGCAACACATTTTTTATTTCAAAGCAAAACGACATTAATCAGACACAATTTATTATTTTTTTTTTAAAGAAAGAAGATAACTATACTTTAAAAACGTAACAATGGCAAACAAGCACCTGTTAAAAAATGATGAGTGATTGCTAGCCACGTGGCAGAAACAAACCCATGCGATTGAGAAGACTCGTTAGCCATTCACGGAAGAAAGTAAATTTAATGGAAGAATTCGCGGGAAGAAACAGCCAAGCGGAGGGGAAAAAAAAAAACTCCACTAATCTAAACAACACTCGTTACTCTGCCTTAACCTTCCTTCTCTCCATTTAAGCTATTCTCACCCACCCGTCCTGAGAAGATCATTCAATTTACTCCGTCTCTGAAGAAGAGAGCACAGTTGGGTCCACTTCTGCTGCCACTGCCACTGATGTGTTCATGCTCACTTACTTGGAGGTGACATTTTCCGTCTCCTTCATCTGGGAACCCCTTACCTTCAGCATGATTGATTTTTTTTTTTCCAGTTTTATTCTTGTTAACAATATTATCCATCTCTTTCTTTCAATTTTAGGGGAATAGTTGTTTATGAGAGGTGGGCGAGGCTAATGTTTAGGTCGACCTCTTCCTGGTGGGTAACGTGGATTTTGGAATCCCCGGGCTTTATGATGCTGCCAAGGAGGTCCTTACGAACTTCCAGGTACTACTCCTAATCTTTGAATTATTATGTTAAGTGCTCATTGCCTGCTTAATTTTGACCTCGTGCAGTTTGCCTTTTGGTTATGGCAGTATACACAGTCAATTTTGGAGTCCATTATCCATTAAGATTTATGTGGGATGGCATTTTACAATTGTTTTCCTCTGTAATTCATTGTGGGAATGATTGTGATCGGTGAAAATTGGTTACAATGTTAATGTAGCTTAGTGATCTTCCTGAAGTGGATTGCCTATAGATCTCTCAAAGCCTAGATGATCATTGCCACTTAAAGACACTTTCTCGATCATCCAAATGCTAAGCCTTTGCCGCATCCCTTTTTAGTAAGTAAGTTTTTCTCGAATGCAAATTTTATCCCTCATTTCTGGCTGTATCTATTGTACAAGCTTATTTCTTGAGTGCCTGCAATTTATTCAAATAGGACATGAACATTATCTACTGTATGATCAAGAGAGAGAAAGAGATCAGCACAGAGGCTTGCAAAGCATCTACATGGACTTAACTGATATCTGTTTTAAGTGACGTTTTTCCCCTCTCAATAGGGGGTCTTCTATGAAATCTTTATGCCCTTTCAAAGCATTACATCATTATGCCATTCTCATGGAAGAAAGTATGATTTTTCTTTGCTTGTAAGAAGAATGTCTTATTTCTAGTGCTTTAAAAATTGACCGTGCAAGAAGACAAGCTAGAGAATTGGAAAGTTACTCTTCGCTCTTTCAGTGAAAATAAATTCCAGGTTGTTTCTCTTTGTGTGCACGTCTTTGTGTATCGCATGCCTGCTTGCTAAGAGTGCCTTCATGCGTACGTGCATTCCTGCATATATGGATGCTTGTCAATTGAGGCAGCCTAAACACTTGCCAAAAGCATAGAGTAGCTTTTCCTGATTGGAGTCTTTTCTATTGTCAGATTAGCAGAGCATGGCTTATGGTTCCATTTTCAGATTAGAAAACTATGGTTATGTCGCATAAACAGGATGGTGTTCAGGCTTCTAAGTCTTGCCAGTGCATGTGTTCTCTCTACTCTGAACCTTCTTCTTGACATTGTTATGACCAAGCTATGCACTGTTACTTTTAAACCAGTTTGAAGCTTTGCAACCGGACATGCAATGCTATGATACAATATAAGCTGTCTTTTCTTAGTGATGATGATTTAAGGCATCTCCACATTCAAACACAAACAAACCTCAGATCTTTCAGGTCACATATCTAGAACCTGGTCAGAGTTTTGAAATTAAAGCTAAAAATGGTTCTAAAGTCGGAGTTAAAGCTCCTGCAGGGCCAGTTTTAGGTCCTCCTTGGCAGCATCATGAGAAGGGGTTAGAGGTTTTCGTGCTTGAAGAGAACTACTAATTACTTGCATTGCCCCTGGTTTAGTATCTATTTTAGTATTTACTAACATTCTGGTGTTTTGTATGCTATGCACTCAGATACCTCATAATTCTCCACAAGGTCAATTAACACTCTACTATGAGCCTCACTGTGTATACGACAAGGATTTTCTTGAGAAGGAACGTGCCAACATTGTTATCACACTCGTCATAAAACAGCTTCTGCCAAAATTTACTTTGGTTTAAGGACTAGAAGATGCAGTTCAGCTTGCAAAGTTGGTGCAGGCCAAGTATTCAACCTGTTCCTTGATTTTTGCTGCTTCATTTATATGCTTTCTGATAACATTTTTTTATCAACTTCTTGTCTTTATTTTCTAGGTTCATTGCACCAATGAAAAATGGAGACCTCGATAGCAAAGGGTTTCTTGCCACAATCATTCAAGGTTTGCTTTCTTTTATCTAACCTCGTCAGTTTCCATTGAAATAAAATCAGGATGGGGGTACATAAATTTGGATACTGCAAACACGATATGGGAATTACTGTAGTTAGCGCTCCTAAATTGAAATTCTTGCACGACACAGAGAAAGAATTTGAAAACAACAACAAAAGGAGAGAGGGATGAACTATACGTGTAAAATCTATTGTAAAGAATGTGATATAAAAAAATGTTATTTTATACGTGTAAACTTGTTTCCCATTGAGTTCTGGAAGTTAAGGGGCCTCTTCTTGAATCCATTTCTTGGTTTATCAAAGACAGCCTAATTATGCTTGAAAAAGTTGATTGTCATCAGTTCTCTGCCCATAAGCTGGTACCATTTCATATTAGGCAAGGCCGCGAAGGAAGAAAATGGAAAATGAAAATCTGTTCAACCAATTTACTCGAGTCAAGTTCTATTAGAAAACGAAAAAATTGATAAAATATTTTTTTTTCTTGTTTTTAATTTGAAGAAAAAAGAAGGCAACATAAAATTCCTTATCTTTAATACACAAAATTTTAGCACCTTGAAATTTTTAAAATTCACGCGGGGAATGTTTAGTAAATCGATTCTTGGTTTCTTTGTTGTGTATTGCGTACTTGTTTCAGAATCCTGAATATTGTTTGTAAAGATGAAGAGAATGACTTGTGCAATGTATTCATTCTAAGAACATGCCAGATTAATGTACAATATCGCAATACTGCCAACCTAAGAAGGTATAGAAACAGCTGTGATTATATCATACGGAAACTGGGTTTTTTCTTCCCAGTTCGTACTGTTCGTACGTTCGGATCACTGGTGTGTTTCAACTGGAAAGACTTTGATATGCTTTTGTACTTTCTCTGAAATTGTGCTGTCTTGTCATTCATCAAAACATAAGTATTTTTTCAATGGCATGAAGAGATGTAATAAAATACCTACTGTTGTGCACAGCTGTTCATGATGGAAACCATTATAGATGGCACAGCTGTTCATGAGTATCTGATAACTAGACCCGCAACCTGTTAAAAAATAGAGAGAGGCATATTAGTTAATGGTTTATTTTGTGCTATTTTCGTTCTTAGGGGATCAAATGCTGTGATAAATGCGGGAAAGCAGGGGGATTAAACAAATTGCAGGCCTCCTTGTTCGTTTTTCTTTCTGGTTTCAGATCTATTTATTAATTTTTTTTCATACACAGTCCGTCCTTAGGCTCACACGGAAAGGCCAATGGACCGACAAAAGGTGCTCACACGGAAAGGCCAATGGACCGACAAAAGGTGTCAACGGGAATGCCCATAAGCACAAGCGCATGCATCTTGTATTAAAAGTAGGAAGCCTTTTCATTAAGATTTGAGACGTTTTCTAGCGCTTTGAATTTTCCAGATTTCCATTAAAAGAAGTCTCAGGTCCAATTCCAAGATCCAAAAAAGCATTGGAGATGAGAATGTGACCTGTTCCATGTTATGCTACGCAGTCAGGAATTATCGGGTCCCTCGGATGACAAAAAAAAAACAATATCCAAGCGACCAGCCTTAATCAAAGTATAAAGCAGAGCCATCTTTAGCCATGAAGCTTCGAGAATGATACACAAGTATTTATAAATATTCAAATACACGCCAACTATGTTCCATTAATGCATGTTGATGCGATGGCTTTGCTTCATTTGTTAATAGTGAGCACCTGCCATTTTATTTGGCTCTTGCGAAAAAATAAAATAAAATAAAATCACCACTCATCACAGCGCAGGGCGTTGAGAACCCCGTAAAATTAACAGTTTCAAAATCATAAAACTTAAATTATAAAACAATGAAAAGCACACGGACAAACTATAATTTACTTTACTTAAAACATTAAAAAAAAATCTATGAGTAATGAGTAAAACATTGTACACCAAAAAACTAGATATTGTGGATCTGAACAATATTTTTACTATTTTGCCACTTATTATAGAAATCCATGCCCTAGTTGGAGGGGTATTATTGTTATTATCACATGACTTATTAGTTATTACCGAGTTAATTAGATCAAGTTCGTCCTTTTTTTTATTTTTTGAAGTCTAATATAATTATTGATTTAGTATTGGTTGCAAAAAGAGAACGGGCACCTAGGTTTTAGGGGTATTTTAGTTTTTATAATTTGTATTTCTCTAGTTTTTTTAGGGCAACAGCATCATTTGCTAGAAAAAAAAACTAAAAAAAGATTTTTCACTTATAAGATTGTTGTAGGTTTCAGATAGCATGTGGCGCTTTCAGGTCATGACGGTAATTGAATATATTTTCACTTATAAGATTTTATGTCCATCTTTATTTTATTTATGATAATTTTTAAAATTATTTTTTTTTTTACAATTTTATCATTGTGAATTTTATCCTAACAAATTTTATTCTTAGTTTTTTGTTTTTTTTACCTTGATTTTTTTTAGATTTATTTTTATTTTATAATTTTATCCTTTAACATTAAATTAGTTAAGTGTTAGGTTTTTTTAATTGAGTTTTTATCTATATTTTAATGGAATCGAGGATTTAAGAGGCTAGTCCTAGTCTTGCCTTTTTTTTTTTTCGTTTTATTGAAGCTCAGTTTTTTAGTTTCATTCTCTAGTGTTTGTTTTGCTTTTTATGAAATTTTTAATATCGAGTTTTATTTCTCTCTTTGTTAAATTTATTTATAAAAAAGAAAAAATTATTTTTTAAATAAATAAATAAATTGATTTTATCATTCAACGATAAATTAATTGGGTGTTGAACTTTTCTACTGAGCTTGATTATAAAATGTAATAACTGACAAGTTTGAGAGACTAACATGAGTTTAAGAGCTTCACCGAGTTTGCTTGTTTTTTTTTTGGTTTCATTCTCCTACATTATCTTGTTTTTTTCTTTATTAAATTTAGTTTTTTTTAAAAAAATATTTTAAAATTAAATTAAATTAATTATATTTATTTCATGGTTTGTTTTCGTAGTAACTGCTCTAACAGCACCTACAATTTCTTTCAATTATTCGAATCTTAGGTTTTTTACACTTCTCTTAAAACTCTAGTGCTGGAGAAACATATCTTTTTATGTTAGTAAACAATTTTATAGCCGGCAACACAGCGCGTGTCATGTAGCTAGTTCTAAAAGTATGAGCATGGAGTTTTTATTTTTTGTTTGTTTTTTATAGAGGGAGGTGACACAGGTGATAAAAATGCTTTGAATATGACTGCTTAAGAAATGACATTGTTCTGATTTCTCAGTTAGGTCATTGGAATATTCCAAGGTCCCATTATAGCTCCACTTCGCCACATAAACCAAGAAATGACTTTATTAGTTTTAAGAAACTGCAAGAGTCATTTGGCCTTAAGATTCACAGAAGAGACGCTTTCTGCCAGAGACCATCCCCACCGCCTTCTCGGCATGTACTGTATATATTCTTCTGCAGGTTCTAACTCCAAGTCCCATGGATTCACGTCTATCTTTATACAATATGCCCAGAATCCATGCTCAAATAATAAGATATCACTACCCGTTGATTTAAACAGTGAACACTATATATATATATATATATATATATATATATATATATGATCATACAGACCAATAAAGAGATGGAAATGACCAAAAATGTACTGCAGGGAAGTTCTATCTGGGAAGAAATGTATGCTTGGTCGGTCCCGCGTGTACCTAATCCAACCTCTTTATTAAATTAACATTTGTTATTGTTAATTGACATGGAATCTTGGACAAGGTAAGATTCTTAGGTATCGGAATATCTTCACCTTGCCTGAAGATAATTTAAACAAACAAAGAATATACTGGGACACCAAGGTCATCATGAATTATAATATGCACATTTCAAGTTTTTATTTTAAACACCACATCTCACGTAGATTTATTCATGCGAGGGCAGAGAAAACACAATTTCACATTAGAAATATTAACGTTGATAAGTCAATATCATATTCTAACCAGAAATCAAATTATTCTTTAGCCGTCGGATCTAAAATTAGTGTTCATATCACTATATATATCATGTAAGCAAGGACGTATTACAAAAAAAAATTACCTTCTGATCTTGCGTTAGTCGTGGAATATGTTAGGACAAGTAGTATATATATATCCCCATAAAATATGCCCACATAGAGCACAAATCACACCATGCAATATTATTTTCTCCAATCAATCTTCAAGCAACCAAAAACACGTTTAATATTATAGTGGTACTGTGGTTGACTAAACTTGCAGAATTGTTTGAATAATACCACTGTGATTCACATCGCTAGCCGGCTTGGCAGGCAAGCAAGATCTTTTTGTAAGGCTTCACGAATCCTTGCATCTCACGACACTTTTCCGCTCCTTTATGTTTCTCGTTTTCATGCCAATCCCAATTCGAGCAATGCTGGAAAGTGGAAACCTTTTCTTGAATAGTTATCTCATTGTGCGCCCCTTGCTTTCGGTTGAAGAATAAAATATTCTTCCATGACACTAATTTTGGATAAGTTAGGATTACTCTCTCCTTGGACCTAAAACTCTTGCGTGGAACCTTTCAATATCGATTCAATTTTCTTCTGTTTTTTTTTATATATAAAAAAATTGTTATTCGAATACAAGACCTGGAGACATGGATGCAATTTGAACTGCAAATTTGTTTAAAAAATTACGGCTTTACAATGAAAAGTTGGATCTCTATCATATTAATTACCTTCGGTTCTATATTTGAACGTATATATTTAGCACTTGCTTTTATATAATAAGGTAAAATTTTGCGCAAATGATGCAGAAAGCATGGCACTGTGCTTATCACATTCTCTTCTTTTCACATTTTATCCCTCTAGTATGAAAGAGAGGGGAAAAAACTACGTAATGTGGGCAGTGCTGCATTTTCCTGTTACTGTTGGAGGAAGAACTGGCATTTACGCATGCACAACAATCAGAGATATTATTATTATTATTATTATTATTGCGCATCCAACTTGTAATTACTGGTGTTTCTTGAAAGGGAAGACTTCTTACAAGTCAATATATATTCCTTTTCTTGTGCCGAGGACCTCCCTACGTTTTTCAATTAGTGAAAAAATTGAAAGAAAATTGTTTCATTTCCACGATTAAGCTTGAACTTGTCGCGAGAGGAATTAATTAAAGAGATCCTCATTGTCTTCTTCGTAAAACAAAGTGGTCCTCACAACATAAGTTGACCATCCTGTTAATTACCAAGCATTATCATGGAAGAATCTGGCTGTTTTTAGAGAGGTACAGATAGAGAAAATCATTCAGCGTTTCGAAGAAAACTTGTAAAAAAATTGGCTTCGTTATGTATTGGCTTTGTGAAGATGGTAATTTTTAAATTGTTTTTTTTTTTTGCATGAAAAATCATTAAATTAATATTTTTTTTGTGTTTTTAATGATTTTAACATGTTGGTGTAAAAACTAGAACTAAAAATACAAAAATATCATTTCAATATATTTTTCATTCAAAATTATTTGTAAAAATCACCGAAATTCGTATGGTGAAGTGAGAAATGCTTAAACATGCATGTGTTGAGCCTTTGCGTTGTTTTCCATGCCTGTTGCATTGCCTTCTGATATCTAAATTACAAATGTGGCTTATTTGTCTGTGTCCCCGATATTTTGGAAACCTCAGTGTGGTAAAGTACACGGATCATTATTCAAAATTTGGGCTGACGAGTTGCCAAAAAAAATTAAAAAATGGCATGGAAAAATACAATCCAGAAAAACAAGTTGCACAAGAAAACTCCGAACGATGTCTATGTCACATATAGAGGCCTTTGATCTAGTCTTTGGTTACAAAAATTTTACACCACTCTCATCTTATTTTTATTTTAACTTACACCACTCACGCTATGATACTCAAAACACTGGGGATGTCGTGGTAGTATGCGTGGAGGAAGATGTAGCGGGGGAATTATTAGAATGAGCACCCCCTCTTTCACCATGACTGCCCCTACCTTCTGACTGCAAGTGCTCAGATTGTGTATGCTGTCGATTTTGTGGGACAGCGGGTGGTGGTGCGGCTATTGGTGCATAAATTCCATTGGCCGCCGAAATAGTGGAAGTTTCTCCTGCTGTTGTTGTGGCAGCCACTGCTGCATAATCAGTCGGTGGAACCCAGATGCCACCAACAACTACAAATTGTGGTGCCTGTTGACTGCTGTTATTGTGGATTGTAGGGCTTGGTCTTCTTGTATGCAAACGGTATTTCTGAAACCAATGAAACATAACAAGGATCAATACTTTGTTTGATTTCACATAACATCATACAAATATAACCGAAATTGGCTGGCCTTCATACAGCTGCCATAACCAAGGGGTATTGTTAAAGAAGTTTTGTATTAAACATATACGTACTTCATTCTAATTCTGTGTATGGATATCCTTATCTTGAAACTGTTGGGACAAATTTATACTTTACCAAATTCAGAATTCCTACGCAAATAATAGACAATCTCGTCTATGAACCCAATTACAAGTTCACTTTTACCACTAGCATTCAGACATGCTTTCTGTCCAACTCCAACTTTTTTCTAATGTTGTAAGCGGAAACAGCCTGTATCATAAACTAAGCTATGGTGATTCAGATTGTAAACCTAACAGATTTTGATAACCGTAGCCATTTTTCTAATTGAAGATTAATTTCATAAATAACAGTTCATGCGTAATCATAGGTATCAACCTGTAAATGACTCTTAACTTCATCATTAGTAAGTCCATCCACCTTCATGAGCTCCCTTATTTGCTTTGGAGTTGCAGCTACATTGCATTAAATCGAAACCACTTATCAAAACACAATTCAATTCCATACCACAATAAAACAACAAAACCATAATCTCCCTTAAAAAAGAACCATTCACTCACCATGTGAGCCACCAAGCTGTTGAAGAGAATGTAAGAACCTTCTATGCAGCTCAGGTGACCAACATCTTCTTTGCTTTCTTTGATTTCCCTTTTCTTTGTCTTCCTTTTTATTGCCTCCACCACCAGTTCCTCCTGTCACAGCACCCGCTATTGAACTTGTTGCAGTAGCCGGCACTGAAGGCGGTGCCTTAGAGATTGCCTGATTACTACTCTTCCCAACACTTTTCTCTCTGTGAAATGGCTGGAATGCACCTCCAGCCCCATTTCTTTTCACTTCTGTCACCGCTGCCTTTCTTGGCAAATCCTGCAAGAATCAAACACACAAAATAAAACCCTCTTCTTTTTTCGTATAACCCTCTTCTTTTTTCGTATCATTCTCCTAACTCAAAAGGGTGGTGGTCATTATATTACCTGTTTTTGAGGTGGATCTGGGGATTGATTCCACAACTGGACAGATCTAAGCCAATCGGATTTCTTCTTGTGATCGTTGTTGCTGATGCTGCTGTTACTCTTGTTTCTCTTATTATGATTCTGTGATTGTTGTTCTTGATGATGATGATCATCATGATTATTATCATTTTCATCGTCATCAGAAGAGTGAGTTCTCTTAATAGGAATAAATTCCTCCAAAACAGGCCCTTCACTCGATGTCTGCTCAGAGCATTCCGATTGTCCATGCATATTATGATCCTCAGTTGTCCCTGATAACTCCCTCTTACATGCCTCGATCGCTACAGCAAACATACAAGCTTCAAATTTCCAATCTTTCTCTAACCCACCAAGAAATGTTCAAGAGAAATTGAGTTAAAAGAAGCACAAACCTTGAGTAACAAGCTCTAGACACAAAGGAAGCTCGCGTTCAAACACTTGAATCTTGCGTCTTTCTTCTTCTAATGCTTCTACATATTCATGACACCGTTGCATTTTCTCTGCAAAATCCATTATTTTTAATCTGTTCAAATATCTATCTATCCAGTCTTGAGAAAAGGCAGTTCCTTTTTTACTACCCGTTATTATTCCTGTTAAGGCTGATGATGATGGAGGTAGTGGGGTAGATAGATTATAAGTAGATGTACAGGTGGGGTGATCTGGTTACAGAGCATAGATAGATCCGAAAAAAACAAGAAGAAAGGGAGAGAAGAACACTGAGACAAGAATATGGGATCTAAGTAGAATCACAAAATGGAATCAAAATGACAGCCAAGAAAAAGAAAAAAACACTTCTTTTTATACACACACACACAGACACGCAGTAGAGCGTAGCGAGAGAAAGAAGGGTAATACTGGTATCGAGACTAACAGAGAAAGATTGATGGATGATTAAGATAAATAATACGGGATTAGCTAGGTTGTTGTAAGGAATTAGGTTGCAATAAGAGAGAAGGAGGGGGGGGAAGGTTACGAAGGTAGGGAGATCGAGGTCGGGGCGTCGCGTACAGAACGAATCTTGGATATGCGATGTATAAATATATTTATTTTCCTTGTTTAGAGAGAGAGAAATTAAGATAAGGAGAGGGAGGGGGGGAGGGGTTGAATATTCGAGGGTGCGATTCCGTTTTCGTCTCCATTGCTGGCAATTATGTCAGCTTTTTTGTCCTTTCTATATGTTCTGATAAGATCAAAACGGACCTGTCTTTTCCTTCTTTCTGTCCCATTTTCTTCCTAAATTGGCTCTTCCATGAAATATACGTATATTGTAGTTTTTGCGTATGTATAACAGTATAAGATTATAGTTAGGAAAGATCTTTTTTTTTTATATGTAAAAAAAAAACTAAATTTAGTGATAGAAATACAATCCATCGTTTTATTCACACTCCATTAATAATGCAACCAACAGTGCTGCAAGCCTGCAACCGTCGTTTTACACATGGAACGAAAAAGAGAAATGTATTATATCTGGTACAATCGACGAGAAGAAATTTGCTTCTCATACCCATTTTATGCATGGGTTAACATGACTTTTTATGTACCTTCTTGTTATTATTAATTAATATGACACTGTATTTTTGTACCGTCGCACTTGGCTTTTCAATGGACACCGGAGCTGCTGCTTCTTCTTTTTTTTTTGGGTGCTAAAATGCAAGAAAAATCTTCGGGAAGAAAAAAGGAGTGGATATTAACTCAAGGCAAAAGATAACATAAGAGCTGTACGAGTGTTTAAAAGTACAGGAGATATTATATTTTAAAATGTTTTCATTTAAAAGAACGAGGAAGAGTTGTTGATATTCTCTGGTATCAATGGAATATTCCAAGGAAGGAGGGGTTGTTGAGGAAGAAACGAGAATCCTGCGCGCAGAACCTGAGCGGGCGTGCATACACACTGACGATGCCGCGTCTGCTCAGGCCTGTGGACACATTAGGCGATCCTTCTCATTAATGCGGCTTTTCACGCTCTGTCAGGGCCAGTCTTCACCTGCTTCACCCTTTCCTCGTTTTTCTGCTTTTCATTGACCATTATTTTCCCGAACCGCTCCTCCAGCGCGTGCTTCAAGCACCCGCCCGGGATGGACCACACGGTTGCTTTTCCATACACGTGTAATCGTGTTGTGTGGTGGTCGTATAGCAGCGTGGGCGTTTATGCTATCCTTGTGACTAAATAAACTAATTAAACACTGTTAATTATAGTATTTATGGTGATATAATTATCTCTAAATCTCTATTTCAGCCCTTTTAACCTTTGTTGTGGAGGGTAAACTGTCTTCTCATTGTTGGTCCGAGTTTGGTGCGTCAATTAACAATTTATCATTACCCGATTCCACGTCATGGAACGACACTGATTGCTCATCGAAAGGCCTCGGATCTTTGTCGATACAAGTTTTAGGAGCCCACCTCTTCCGCGATGCATTGGGCCCTTTGGTAACTGGTCCTTATGAAAAGCCCATAATCAGTTTCCTGTCGCGAGGATGTCTATAAAAGCCCTCTTTTTTTGCTTGACTTTGGAAGAATGTGGTGAAGTAGTAATATTTTCAAATAAATAACAAGGGATTCCGCTTCCGGGGCTGAGGTCCTTTTTGGGTGCCTGATGTTGCCAGCATTGAGTTTGATGGGCTCTGT
>Ga0325401_1004831_pt1 | contig 12775 bp, 10 predicted proteins | sample PopdelMetagenome_FD_205666 | JGI IMG/M metagenome (GOLD analysis project Ga0325401, IMG submission 205666) | Populus deltoides microbial communities from Bellville, Georgia, United States - Xylem-PdKOR-R2 | ecosystem: Host-associated > Plants > Phyllosphere > Stem > Wood/Secondary xylem | place...
GAAATTACAAAATTTCAATAGAATGGTGAAATTGAAAAGAAAAATAACTTTAACAAAAGAATAAATAATAAAAAGAACAAGGGCAAGATTGAAAAAATAATATACCATAAATTTAGATTGAATAATGCAATTGAAAGCTAACAAAACTTTTACAGAATAGTCAATAAAAAAAATCATAAATCAAAAGAATAAGGATCAAATTGAAAAAAAATATATATATAACTAATTGAGAATGAATGATAGAATTGAAAACAAATATTTTTTTTATAAAATAGCCTAGAATAAAAATTAGAAATCAAAATAATAAGGATTATAAACATTAGTAGAAAGGAGGGCTACCTTGATTTTTTTAAGGGATGAGAGAGAAAAAATATATAAAAGAATCTCGTTGGCAACAAACCGTTTTGCCACTGCCGAAACGCGCCATGCCAAGAGGAAGAGAACTTGGCAACACTTCTAAAGACATGGCAAAAAGACATCATTGGCGGTTGAAATGCGTCTCACATGTCACTCAAAGTGCACATGCACCTCTTACATGATGACGTATAAGCATCAACAACTTCCACACCCACACTAAAATACCATATTGCGCCTGATAATAAAAAAAAGAAAAAACTAGAGTGAAAGGAAGAATTAGCCCCTGGAGGCAAGTCTTGAATTTTTTTAATCCAAGGACAATAAAATCAATTTACCATGCTAATAATAGTAGAAATTCAAAAAGACTCTTAGACCTGAGCTAATCGTTTTTTTCCCAAGGCAACTAGGTAATTACACCGTATAAAAGAATGTAAAATAATCAAGATGCCCCCGATCATTCCTATAATAACAAATGAGTCATGTAAAAAAAAAAACTAGTTAAATCTTAGTGACATTTTTTTAAATAAAAGGGAAGAAATAATTTTATTATTCAAATCCAAGTAAATCAATGCATTTTCACGCCCTTTAGGTGTTTTTACCAATATTTAGAGACGTTTGAGAGTTTGGTAGTGATTATTTTTCAAAATACTTTTCGTTCAGAAATATATTAATATATATATTAAAAAAATTAATTTTGATACCAGTACACAAAAACAATTTAAAAACATAAAAAAATAATTTGAACAAATAAAAAATATATATTTTTTTAAAATATTTTTAAAATATAAAAATAAACCAGCTCTATAGCTCCAAAGATGACCATTAACCTTTGCCTTGACAAAAAAAAATAAAACAAATCAGAAAATAAATAACTTCTTTGCGTGAATAGTTAATTAAGAGACGGTTTTTTTTGGAAAACAGATCACACTAATCATATGATCCTAGATACTATTTGGCATTTTAGTCTCCCGGTTTAAATTTCTTCTTTGGTGGAGCTTCATATTTCGCACGGTTTTCTTTATTAAAAACAAAGCCTTTTACTGTATAGGACCTATTGGTCACGAAGCTAAATCTCAATTCAATTAGTTTCCTACTTGAAATTCATTTTCTACCACTATACATGGCAATGAATTATATATATTATTTACGCGGCAAATGCCTCAATTCAAAATGTGGTTTAAAATAAAAAATATCACTTTGATTATTTTTTCATTTGAATTACAGTTTAAAACGCAACAAACAGTTTTCTAGCAGGCCACAACTATTTCAGTGGCAAAACGGTGATTACAATAATATTAATGTAAATAATAAGGTGTGGTGGTAAACTGGAGACAAGAGGGAGACAATGAAGCGCAACCGTGAAGATTGTGACAAAGCAACAAACATGATAATAATATAATGAATGAGAAAATCATTAATACGTGAAAAAATAAATCGTAGCAAGATAAATGCTAAGTGATATAGAAATGTACGGAATTAGTATAGTTGAATTTTTTTCTCCTGATTTTATATTATCAAATGTAATTATATAAAAATGTTTAAAAAACTGGATATCCACTGTAATCAATTCAACATTTACTATATTAAATTACGATCACAGCCAAATTTGATCTCAAACACCTTTTCTTAATTAAAAATGTTCTTCCTTACCATCTACGAAAACTGCAATATTGCAAATTTCTATCTTTTTTTTTAAATTTTCTTTTGTTTTCATGAAAATCCCTTGTAATTTTCTTTTTAAAAGACCACGCTGTCCTTTAACGAAAAAGAAAAAGGAAAAAAAAGCTAGTCTAAATAAACGTAGAATAGGGCATGACGGTGAGAATGAAGAGCAGGTGGACAAGTAAGGACGAGCCAACTGGGCAGCGAAAATGTGAAAGTTGCAGTTATCTCAATCGGCTGCGGCGTGGCGCGTCCCCTCACCTCCATTACCCCAAAAACACACTACTACTGCTACTACCTTGCTTCTAATTTCTATCGACTCTCTCTCTCTTTCTCTCTCTCTTTCTCTACCCTAAAACCACCGCTTTTTCTCTCCTCACTCACCCGCTCACTGCCAAACACCAAACCACACTCCACCAAACTCACAAACACAGCGAGTAAAGCAGCCACTGCTGTAATCGATGATCGGTTAGCATCATCATCCACTGGTATGCTAATTATAACCGATTGTTTCTTTTAGTTTTAACTGATTTTCTGCTTCTCTCGGGGTGGTTGAATTAGAGAAGTAACGCACTGCCGTTTCGTTTTTTTTCCTTTTTTGGAAGGAAATATTTTATTTTTAAATCAAAAGGAAAGCAAATGAGTTGTTTTGATGAAAAATCTAAGACGATCATGGACAATATTTCTTTAATTTCTAACACTATTAATCATGAGATTTGGAGCATTCCTTAACTCTAGCAAACTCTTGCATGTTTTCGGTCGCCGTCTACATATGCAATTTATGTTTATTTTAGGTACTGCTGAAGCTTCGAATAATTTTAAAAGAGAAATCTGCTGGTCCAAACACGTTGAAGGATCAGGTAGTTGCTAGTGCATTCCGAGTATAATCTACGTTGTCGATATTTATGTTATACTGGTGTGTGATGACTAATGTTTTGGAATTTATTGTCAGCCTTCTCTTGCTATGGATGAAAATGTGGTTGATCCTAGCAAGGTTGCTATTAGCGCTGGTCCTCTGAGAGTTGATGCTTCAAATAATGCATCTCCTTCCCGGATACAGTCAGTCTACCGCGGAGGTTAGTTATTTATACTTGGATGCAAACATAAGAGAGTAGGATGCATCGGATTATTGTTTTCGTGTTAGACATGCAAGCTAAAAGGTGCATTTTCGTTGACTGGTGGGTCAAAATGTAAATTCGGGTTATGTAATTATCTGATATCTATTATTTTTTGAGATGATGATGGTGGGGCATTTCTCCATTTAGACTGACATTTGTGCTCATGGTTCTTGATTTGTCAAAAGCTTGATCTCTTTTTATCAATTGAACTTTCAATGTAATTAACATCAACTAGATACAAGGTCAATATTAATTACCTGCTTCAGATATTGTTGTATTGCTTCAAATAATTAAATACTTGCTTCAGATATGATAACCGAGAAGTTTTCAAAATAGCGGTATTGTTGTGGTTTCAATGGATTTGTCTGTTGCCATGTTTTTTTTAGTATGCACTGGTTTTTTCTTCGTTATTTCCAAGTCTTCATGCATTTTCATGATGCTGTTTGCAGAATGTTATGATTATCTTGTTTTATCAATTGGACTTTAAATGTAATAAATGTTAAAACGGTAGAAAATCAATAAAATTACTTATTTCAGATATGACAGTTCAGAAGTTCAGAATATAGTTTTATTTTGGTAATTGTTAATCTCTATAGCATTGCCTGTTGCCATGTTTTTTTATTACATTTTAATTTTTTTTCTTACTTCCAAGTCTTTGTGCATTTGAATGACGCTGTCTGCAGAATGTTATGATAGATCTCCCCCTTTTAAACGTAAATGGTTCTTGTTCCATTATGATTGTGTATATTATGAATGAATGGTCCACTCATCAGTGATCAGCTGTGTAAGATCATGTTCACTAGGGCATCGTGTGTTAGCATGGAGCACTAGAATCATATATATATATATATAGCAAAACAGCTATGTTTCTTATTTTCCTTACATCATACTTTGTGACGTCACTCAGGTTATGGCAATATGATTGGCAGACTGGGCACATGTTTTCCAGATACCAATGTTGAGTGCTTGGAAAATGGTTCTCATGTAACAATATTTCCTTGCCCTCACTCCTCCAATTCCACTTCTGTTCCCATCTCTCAGTAGTTCTTAGGTGATGGACTGGTTCTCTTTTAAATTTGATGCAGGGCATCTACAGTGATTCTTCATCTCTTCTATTCCATGGCCACCCTCAAATGCAACAAAGATCACTTGGCCCATTCATGCCAGTGCTGCCTTCTATTAGTGGTCATGGCCGGTTATATAATGCACGAGAGCTGCCTAACTCGGATCCACGTTATCACCAGCACCTTGTTTCACAAAACATTTCATATGTTGCTGCACAAGACCCATTCTCTCAAACTAAATTGCCAGACAACATTGAGCTGCCAGGGGATGGCAACAGAATGGGGCCTAGGCCAAGTTACCTGCCTCCGCCAGGATCTTTGGGTGGTGGAAGCAGCTTTTCTCAACACTCTGGTGGTTTTAAATTCTTGCAGCAAGGGTTTGAGGGAATTGAAAGCGGTGAATTGTGGGCAGATTGGTCAAAACCCTCAAATGGGAAGAGTACATTGGTGCATTTTTCATCACAAGCAGCTTCTCCAAAGCAAATCGGTTCAGTAGGTTTGTCTGTGAATCATTGTGGAATGGTTAGTTTTCTAATCTATGACCTGCTTTTCCCCTTATAGAGAAAGAAAAATAACAGAAAGCAAGCATTCTTTTTTGAGAATTGGAAGGTTTATGATTTGTTTCCAGGTTTTTAATCTTGAATGGACATTTCTATATAGTGCTTATAAAAATTGTGGTTCTTTATCGAGCTTAAGGATCTCCAAGTCATTACTTCAGTTACATGTTTCAAATATGCCATTGCTGCACTTTTATTTGTTCTGGTGCCTATTTAGAGGCAAAATCTGATTTTTTTTAAGGAAATCTGCCTGTGCTTATTATGACTAAATAAAGAAGACAGTCGTACATACACACTCATTCTCTAGATACTTTATTGAGGGGTCATTATCTGATAATGATAAGAGGGGTTGGCTAGAACTGGTGGTTTGAGCCTATTTTATCATTGTTTAGGAATTGCTTATTATATTTAGAAAAATACGTTTTTCTCTCTCTTGTCTAGTAGTAATTAGTAAGTAATTAGAAGAATCAGTTTATTTTCTAATTTTAGTCGGGAATCTTTGGGGCGACTATTTAAGTAAACTTGCACATTTTAGTCTGTATTTTGGCATGCAGCTGTTTATACTGTCATCTCACATGTAGTAGAGATGTGCTGTAAATTCAAAGGCACTGTCCTGACTGTGGAGTCTTATGATTCTGATATGTCCTTACATTTGTGATTCTCTTATCAATTGATTCCGAGAAGTATTGCTGTCTAGTGGAGCACTAGAGATCAATAAGTTTTGTTCTGGGTGCTTCTTTGAGCCTGATTGAACTACATTTGTCTGGTTTTAACATTGTTGTCTAACAAAGATATTTTTGCAGGTTTCTCAACGAAAAGAATTGTTTTATGGGCTTGGATCTCATCGAAGTCCCAGCTATAAATGTGTTCCTCAAGGTCTTAACGATCGAGATTTTGGGTATGATGTTTTGCCCTCTTCCATTTTTGGAACAAATGGTCGAAACTGGCCAACACTTCATGAAGGAAGACAAGAGGGGAGGTGCAATGACTTTTCATGCAGCTGTACTATTGCACTTGATACACTAAGCGAGCGAAATAGGGGACCTAGGGCATTCAAGCCTAGGAGTCAGGCAACAGAAAATGCTTCTGTAGTTGATAATCACCAGAAGGCAGTTGCTGATGTTCATAGTGAATCTCACAACCAAGTGGATTTTGCTACTGATTATAAGGATGCAAAGTTCTTTGTCATAAAATCGTACAGTGAAGATAATGTTCATAAGAGTATAAAGTATGGTGTTTGGGCAAGCACTCCGAATGGCAACAAGAAATTAGATGCTGCTTATCGTGAAGCAAAGGAAAATCATGGGACATGCCCGATCTTTCTGTTGTTTTCAGTAATTAACTTAATCTTCAGTGCATGTGTTTTATAATTGGAAGTAACGGTGATTTCACCCAACTTGGAATAATTTGACTAAGCTGCTAGAAACATTAAAAACTGAGAACGTGAAATGGAGGCGATGTCATGCAAAGGATGGTGGAGTTGAGATAGATATTTCCTTGCCAAAATTCTTCTAGAACAGGATCCATGTTTTATGTGCCCATCTTAGGGCATTGTGTTGTTTTTCACTCTTGAAGTTGGTTGGTGGCACTTGAGAATCTAGAAAATGCCTTGATTTATGGTACAGACAAGAAAATTTTTTACTCACAATTCAGTGGTCTTAACATGCCTTTAATGCATTTACTTTTGCTGATTACTGTTTTATAGAAGCAAAAAGATCTGTGAGGTTGTTTAACAATCTCTAAATCTTCTTTTTAGGTGTTAATCTTCATGATGCCATTGGTTCTCAGGCCATCTATTTCACAAACTATTATGCTCGTTCATTATCAAACTTGTTTAGTGAGAAGTGTTATCTGGAGATTTATGACCACTGTGTTACTCACTGAAACATGACATGTTTATACAATGTACCGTCACATACAGGTGAATGCCAGTGCACAGTTCTGTGGAGTGGCCGAGATGGTTGGACCTGTGGACTTTGACAAGAATGTGGATTTCTGGCAACAGGATAAGTGGTCTGGGCAGTTTCCTGTGAAGTGGCATATTATTAAAGATGTCCCCAACAGTCAGTTTCGTCACATTGTGCTGGAAAACAATGACAACAAGCCAGTTACTAACAGTAGAGATACTCAAGAGGTGACAGTTCATTTGGTTTTCACAACATTGATAATTATTTGCATGCCACTATGCAACTTCAGTTCTACGGGTGCCCTCATGTTTTAATTGTTTTGGTATCATTTACCCTGGTTATATTATTGAATGCATCGGCTGCCTAGATGTATTGAGCTGGATTTGGGACTTTGCTATTATCTGCTTCATGCCTATAAGAAATATTGCATGATATCCCACAGTCAACTCTATGACTGGTAATACTGTTAAATGTAGATATTTTTCTTTTGAACAGTACACTATACTGGATGGCACTATACTTGATGGCTGTTTTAGGGCTTCCAAGGTTGTGTACATTTTATAGTGATGAACAGTGGCAACTTTGTTAGTTTTAGCCATTATAGTTTTGGCTTCCATATGCATGCTTATTGCTCATCTTGAAACAAGTCAAGGCCGGGGAAGGATGTCCTTTTGAATTAATGAAGGACATCATTTGCAGTGATCTTGTTATGTTTCCTTGAAAAACAAGTTTGTGGGCTGTAACTTGTAAATGAGTGGATGTCTAACCCCCACTGTTTTTTTAATAATATTATTGGAACAAGAAGAATGTACAGGAACATCTGTCAAATTGCGTGCAGTTTATTAAACTTGATGTGTACTGTGCTGCGTGATTACATTATGAAAGCTCTAGTGTTCTTTCCAAGTGAAACCGCAGTTTGGCATCATCAAGTTGTTATCTCCCCCTGTTTTTTCAAGGAGTATACTAGGGCAGATTCTTTGATTGCTTGTTGTCAAGATACATTTCTCATGAAACATGCAATCTTATACTGGACCCACATAATTGCAGGTGGAGCTGGAACAGGGTGCTGAGATGTTAGGCATATTTAAAAACTATGAAAGCCATTCTTCTATCCTAGATGATTTTCAATTTTATGAAGAGAGGCAGAAAGTTATGCAGGTGAGGAAATCGAGGCCACAAGCAAGCATGGTTTCTGCTCCAGTGGCTGGAATTAGTGAACGAAATCCCGTTCCATTTTCTAATGACTTGATAAAGAAAATGTCAAGGAGCTTTGCTGAAGCTGTTTTGCTGAAGGAGGATGAAAGAGTGCATCCTCGCTCACATCTGCTGCAAGATATGATGGGAGCTGAACCTGAAAAACGAAGCTGACAATAACAGTGGCATCCAATTAAATCAGTCTGGCAGGGAATTTTAGGTGTTTTGAGCCGGGAAGTTTTCAACTTGACGATATACCCCCCTTTCTCCTTGAAATATTTTCCTTTCCTTTTTTTCATTTGTTCATATTTAAATGATTTGGATTGTTTCACAAGATTGACGAGGATGATTTGTCTTTAGCAGCGGAGTATATTTAATGACTTGCATATTGTTCTGAGCCGCTACTTGCTAGATAGTTTTTTCTTTGGCTTTCAGAACCCTAAACCAATTTCTCTCGCAAAAAATATTAAATTTTTATTTTATTTATTTTATGATTTTAATATATTGATATATATAAAAAACTATTTTAATGTTTTTAAACAAAAAAAAAAAAACTTTTAAAAAACACCTTAATAAATTTGTTTCATAGGATCATCAGAAGCAATCAGTCCAGAAGAGGGCAAGGCTAGATTTCTTTATTATAAGAGAAGATTTCCTTCACATTCCCCGATCTGTCGCTATCTTTCGAACGAAATATTGTTTAAACGAGAAGCATGCTTCTCAAACTACAGTTACCTGACTCCAGCTGATTGGGTCAGTGGACCCCGAGTGTTCATGAGTGTATCTGTTTAATTAATTATCGCGCAAGACAAACCCTTCGGCACAAGCCATTACTACGGTCAGACATGTGAGAGGCGGAGCGCATGCACAAGGCTGCGTTTGATTTGCAACTGTTGTGTTCGCGGTCCAATAAACACAGCAGAAGTTATTTGGTAATATATCAGATTATATTTTATATTACAAAACCTATTAAAAAATTAAATTTGAAGTATAAATATTTTTAATTAAATTTTATAAAACATAGTTTATTTTTACATTTCAAAAGTATTTTTTAAAAAAAATGATTTTTTTTATTTTTTTACTTTAAATTAATATTTTTTTATGTTTTCAGATTATTTTAATACGCTGATATAAAAATAATGTTTTAAAAATAAAAAAATATTTTAATATATTTTCAAATAAAAAATATTTTGAAAAATAACTACAACAACACTTTTAAATATAATTATCAAAAGTTTTAAATATATTTTTTTACTATATATAAACCTCAATCATAATTTTATTGATGAGTATTTAAATCCAACTAACAACATCAAACCAAAAATTTTTTAAATTTTTTTTATTTTAATTATAACCACCAAAACTATCTCAAAAACAAACCAAATCTTACATAGCGAAGCAAAATAGCCAGCTACAAATGTTTAGAATCCTGAAATTAAAACATGAATCTCGTAGATAATAGCCTCGATAGCTAACATGAAGCTGAGAACAAGTGCAGGCGACAAGATTACAACAACAACTTGCAAAGAGAATACGGAGAAATCCTGAAAATTCAAAAGACAAACTAAAACAAGCTTCAGTTTTCATTGTTTCCATTCAGTGGTGTCCACCCTAAACCTGGAACATAGAGGCAGGCCCAGCAGGGAAAGCAAATACGAAGATGGCTGCAACAATCATCAATAGACCTGCAAGGGGAGGTCTCAGCTGGATTCCAGTACTGGAATCATCACCTTGTGACTTTCCTGTTCCTGTTGATACAGCCGGAGTTGCTGATGTTGAAGCATTTGTGAAAATGGCAGCGTCTGCAGAGCCAGGAGATAGGCCTAGAAGCTCTGTTCATTGGCAGGCACAATATAAAGTCAGAAACGGCACAAGACTTGTGCGCTAGCTGCTGTTGCCACTACTGATGGTTTTACTACTTAGAGATGCATCTCATTTTGTAACAAAGAAATTCAAATTTCCAAGTGTTATGCATCGCAAAGGTTGTGTGCTTCGCCTCATGTAGTTCCTCGAATGCTACGAAGTATCAATTTGGGGAGAGCAATTTTGAGGGTTAAATTCCTAATGATTTTTGAAAGACAGAGAGAGAAACCAATAAAAACGGAAACTCTACTTTGATGGAATTTTTTTTTCAGATTGATTGCATTGGATACCTGATACGGACTATCCTTTCCAAGAACCTAAAAAGAACAAGCGTACTCCCTCTTTTTCACTCTAGTCTGTTGTTGAGAGTTTTGTTCAAATTGGGAGTAGCTGTCCAATATGCCCCTTCTATAATACTTTTTTGGCAATTCAATCCATATGAAAAACAAATAAGGATATCATTGGTATTTCAAACATAAAATTGGTAGCTGGATCATGATGAATATATTAGTGAGGTGTGGTATTTCAGAGCGCGGTGACGGTTGGTTTTTTAAAGTGTATTTTATTTAGAAATATATTAAGATAATTTTTTTTAAAATATTATTTTTGATATCAATACATTAAAATGATATAAAAATATAAAAATAAATTTAATTTTGTTTTATAAAATATCTGTTAAAAACACAATTTTAAACGGCTCCTTACACAACATGCAAATTCAAAAGCATATCTGGTTATAGTCGGATCATCACAACTTTTGGTGGACCGCCATGAATTAACCATACAAGGCATGTAGCCGTATGAAACAAGTTCAGGCAATGCATATGATGTTCTTCTTTGCCTGTCATGTCCTGGGGACCAAAAAACTAATAGCATCGTTTAAAGGATAGCTAGGCAGATCATAAAATGGGAGCTCGTGTTAGTTAGCTAATAAATTACTTTTATAAACGCAACTGACCTATCTTCTTTTTTCTTTTTTTCCGTCGACAAGAGGGAACCTTACGATCGAGTCGGTGCTTGCTCAATGACAAGTCCCGAGAGCTTCTGACTCTCGTTCACACTATAATTTTATTAGCTAAGCCGGAATTTAATTATTGACGAATAAACGTCAAGCATTGACTGCTACAGAGAAAGTAAAGTGGAAGCAACTGCTTTTCTTCTTCTTCTTTTAATTCTATTTTTTCATTTGTTTTCTAGAGCTAATTTTCAACCTCTTTAATTTTTCGCTTTAGTTTTAGTTTTTATGATTGTGTGTTTGTTTGTTATTGCTATGGAGAAATTCTGAAGAAGCTTTGATGGGGTGTTACTCTTTGGTTGCATGCATCTAGGGTTGCCTAGGGACTAACCTGGATGTTTCTCTAGCCACAAATCTAACATCAAAGAACGATTAACATCTATAGCAGTTTCTTTGTCCAGAATTATACAGTGAATTGGAATGAAACTAATGGAAATTAAACAAAGCTAGATTAGCTCGAAAACCAAACACCACCACCACCACAAAGAGCATAAATAAATGGGTGAGAGAAAGAGGGAGAAGGTACTCACTGGGGCAGAAACTAAGACTGGCATTCTGCAACTGGCAAGCAGTAGGGAGCTGAAGCAACTTAGCCTCCTGAACGCCGAAGCTCTTGAACTGTGAACTGGCATTATGTGCTTGTTGTATGGTATAACACAAGCATTTTGGATCGCTATCTTTTATGCCCTGCACTGCACTGCAGCAATCTTTCGGGGGTGTGTTCGCTTTCCCTGTAGCATAGCTCAAGCAACCCATCACCTTCTGGACGTCACTGCTACACTCCTGAGACAAACTTTCCCCATCAACAGCCCGAAAAACTGAAGCACTAGAAGCAAAGAACAGCAACACACCCAGCAAAAAAAGGGACTGGCTCCTCATCTTCGATAATCTTGACGAAAGAAATTCTCTTGGGCTATGAGGAGATAGAGATATACCAAGAAGACTTTAGTATATAACAAAAAGATAACAGGAGGGGTGTGGATACTGAACTACATTTAATAAAGGTACTTACGTTATTTAATGTGGAAGCATGGTTGTGGGATCTGGTCCGTTGAAGTTAGAGAGGGCCCATGTCGTTAGAAATGGACGGTGGGAATATGCAGACGGGACTTGTCCAGTGAATGAGCATGCAATGAAAGGGTTTTAGAATTAATGGAGACCCATTAGGGCAGTTGAGCTGCAATTAAGCTCCTGGTTTGGGGTTGGGGCCGGGGTTGTTGTTAGTTTTGCAGGCGGAGAGCAACTTCGCCGTTAATGAGGTCAAGCTGTAGACACCACATCACGTGGCAAGAAACTACCATGGTGGCACAGCTGGGATGCAGTCATGATATGTGAACTCGACGGTCTAGGGTTCGTCTCGCTGTCTGTTTCTGATTATTAATAATACCAAGTATCGTGTCCATTGATGGATACATTTGTTGTCTGTCTTATTTCCTTGAACAAGCGGAAAGATGACATGAATGGTTCAAAACTCAACAAAAGCGTCTGTCAATTGCAATGGTTTTGGGCCGACGCTTGTCATAAAAATCCCGAATTTATGTGAGCTAATTATGTTAGCCATAAGCGACGCGATTTTAAAGCCCTTTTTGACGCAGCTGTTTACACCATCGTTTTTGTCAGTTTTTTTATTTTTAAAAAATATTTTTCATTCTTTTTAATATATTATATCAAAAATAAATTTTACAAAATAAAAAAAATATTATTTTAATATATTTTTATATTTTAAAAAAACAATTTTTATCACTTTACCGAGTACCCCGGTAAAGGAATAGTTGGCTTTGCCACTTTGGAATGACAATTTCTGGGACAAATACATTCACCTTCGTGAAGGGAAGAGAAAAGATCCGGTATTATGGCTTTCGACGTCATGTAGGAGTATTCAAAACAGCTAGGATTTTATGTCAGAACTCGGATTTGAGGTGGAGTACATGCGCTACTCTCGACGACGGAATTTAACTCTTGTGAAAAAAAATGTAGGGGACAGACTAAACTCCCCGGTTTGGGAGTTGAAAGATATGATTAGATGTTGTTTGGATAT
>Ga0325401_1004839_pt1 | contig 12762 bp, 11 predicted proteins | sample PopdelMetagenome_FD_205666 | JGI IMG/M metagenome (GOLD analysis project Ga0325401, IMG submission 205666) | Populus deltoides microbial communities from Bellville, Georgia, United States - Xylem-PdKOR-R2 | ecosystem: Host-associated > Plants > Phyllosphere > Stem > Wood/Secondary xylem | place...
CTGACCGGGGTGGAGCAGGTCGGGGTCGGGACCGATCACCTGGGCGTTGGTCTGCCACCACGCCTGCACGGCAGCGGCGGTGGCCGCCGGGGTCACCGCGGCGCCGGGGCGGGCGGCCAGCCAGCCGGCCGCGATGTCCCAGAGGCAGTCGCCGCGCAGCACCACGTGCTCGCCGGCGCCGGGAGCGGCCGGCCAGTCGGGCACCACCGGCGTCGCCCCGGTGGGCGCGTCGACGTCGGACCAGGCCGGTGCGTCGGCGGCCGGCCCGGTCTTCTGCACCGAGGTCGCGGCCGGGGCCCCGTGCGTGGTGCCGGTCGTGGTGCTGGTCGTGGTGCTGGTCGTGGTGGCCCCGGCAGTGAGGGGCGCAGCGGTGAGGGGCGCCGCGGTGGCGACCACGGGGACGGTGGCCAGGGAGACGCCGACGGCCACGGCGGCCACCTGGCGCAGGCCCGCGGGCAGCACCACGTGCAGGAGCGCGCCGGCTGCCCGACCGACGAGGCCGGTGCGCACGCTGAGGGCGGTCAGGGCCAGGCCGACCGCGCCCCAGGCCCAGCAGGCGGCGGCCAGGGCCCAGACGACGGGGACGAGCAGGGCGTCGGGCCCGGCGGTGTCGACGGTGCGCTGCGGGGCGGTGAACGCCCCGGTGAGGGCGGTGGCCGTGGGCGCGAGCAGCACCAGGGCCCAGCCGACGGCGGCCATCACCGCGGTCGTCGTGGCCCAGCGTCGCAGCGTCATGTGTCCTCCTCGGGGTCGAACGCACGCTAACACGCTCGAATCAACCAAACGCAAGCAAATGCATGAACAGCCCGCCGCGCTACGGTGCCCCCATGCGCTGGGAGCAGCTGTTCGCCGACCTCGACGCCGCGTTCGAGGCCGAGGAGGTCGCCGCCGAGCGGGCCGAGGCCGGGTCGCGGGCGCGGGCGGCCGTCGGCGCCGTGCGGCTGGTCGACCGCCTGCGCGGAGCAGCCGGGCACGAGGTCTCGCTCGAGTGCCGCGGGGTCGGTCCCGTGCGCGGACGGCTGCTCGACGTCGGCGTCGACTGGGTGCTGCTGCGCGACGAGCAGGGGCGCGAGGTGCTGGTCGCGCTCGGCGTCGTCCAAGCCGTGTCCGGGCTGGGCGCCACGACGGCAGCGGCCGAGGAGGACGGCGCGGTCGCCCGGGCGTGGGACCTGCGCCGGGCCCTGCGCGGGCTGGCCCGCGACCGGGCGGCGGTGCAGTGCCGGCTGGACGGCGGGGCGGTGCTCGCCGGCACCGTCGACCGGGTCGGCGCCGACTTCGTGGAGCTGGCCGAGCACCACCTCGACCAACCCCGGCGGCGCGGGTCCGTGCGGTCGGTGCGCGCGGTGGCCCTGGCGGCCGTCGCGGTCGTCGTGTCGGTGGCGCCCTCGGCCGACTGATCGGGCGGTGCGCCGACCGCGGGTCAGTCGGCGGTGCGGGCGACCTCGGGGGTGCCGGCGGCGTCCATCGCGGGCGGGGTGGTGCCGCGGGCCTCGGCGTACTTCTGGGCGATGAACCGCTCGAGCTCGTCGCGCTCGACCCGCCACTGCCCCCGGCCGCCGATCTGGATGGCGATGAGTTCCTTGCGGCGGACCAGCGCGTAGGCCTGGGACCACGAGACGTTGAGGGTCTCGGCGACGTCGTCGAGGGTCAGGAAGCGCGGGGTGGCCATCGGGGTGGGTCGTCTCCTCGTCAGGGGTCGGGGGCCAGTCTGGCACCTCGGCCTGACCCGGTGGGGTGGATCCACAGGCCGAGGTGTCCACAACCACTGCACGTGGACCGTGCCGTACGCCATCATCTGCACCGGACAGCGGGCGGACGGGCTCCACAGCACCCGACAGCACCCGACCGCACGCAACGGCACGGACGGGGAGCGGGATGAGCGCGAGCACGCGGACGGCGGTGGCCGGCGACCCGGCCACGGTGCCCGAGGGCCCGACGCCGCGGCGGGTGCGCCCGCCCCGCTGGCTGGACCTGCGCCTGCTGCTGGGTGTGCTGCTCGTGCTGGGCTCGGTGCTCATCGGCGCGCGGGTGGTCAGCGCGGCCGACGCCACGGTGCCCGTCTGGTCGGCGACCGGCGACCTGGCCGCCGGCACGGTGCTGACCGCCGACGACCTCGTCGCCGTCCAGGTCCGGCTCGACGACGCCGCCGGTGGCTACCTCTCCACCTCCACCGACCCCGCCGGGCAGGTGCTCGGCCGCGCCGTCGGCGACGGGGAGCTGCTGCCGCGCTCGGCGCTGGACCCGGCCTCCGACGAGGTGCAGCTGGCCCTGCCGGTGCAGGCCGGGTTCGCCCCGCCGACCCTGGCCCGGGGTCAGCTGGTCGACGTCTACGCGGTGGCCGACCCGGCCGCCGGGGCCACCGACGTGTCCGGCGACGTCGACCTGGTCGTCGGCGGCGCCACCGTGCAGGCCGTGACCGGGCGCGGCGACGGCGTGCTGTCCACCAGCGCCACGACCATCCAGGTCGTGGTGGGGGTGCCGGCGGCCGACGTCCCCGGCCTGCTGGCCGGCATCGGTGGCCGGGCCCTGGTGGTCGTCGTCCGCGACGGCGTCGACGGCGGGGCCACCTCGCCCTCCGCATCGCCGTCCACATCGCCGTCCACCGCGCCCGCCACCGCACCCGCCCCGGAGCCGACCACGGCCCCGGCCGAGCCGACCGCCTGATGGCGCTGCAGGTCTTCACCGCCGTCACCGGTGCCGCCTGGGAGTCCGAGCTGGTCGGCGCGCTCGACCGGGCCGACCACGGCGTGACCGTCGTGCGGCGCTGCGTCGACGTCGGCGACCTGCTGGCGGCGGCCACCACCGGCACCGGGCAGGCGGTGCTGCTGTCGGCCGAGCTGCGCCGCCTGGACGCCGACGCCGTCGCCCGGCTGGCCGCCGCCGGGGTCGCGGTCGTCGGCCTGGTGGAGCCCGGTGACGACCGCGCCGCCGAGCGGTTGCACCAGCTGGGCGTGGGCCGGGTGCTGCCGGCCGACACCGAGGCCGCCCGCATCGCCGCCGCGCTGCGCGAGGCCGTGCGCGGCACCGGCGAGGTCCCCGCCGGGCACGACGTCGGCGACCCGCGCGCCGCGCTGCCGGCCCTCGGCGTCCCCGACGACCCCACCACCCGCCCCGCCGGGCGCGGCACCGTGGTCGCGGTGTGGGGCCCCACCGGCGCACCGGGGCGCACCACCGTGGCGGTGGGCCTGGCCGACGAGGCCGCCCGGCTGGGGGTCTCCTCGCTGCTCGTCGACGCCGACGTCTACGGCGGCGTGGTGGCCCAGGTGCTCGGGCTGCTCGACGAGTCGCCGGGCATCGCCGCCGCGGCGCGGCAGGCCTCGGCCGGCACCCTGGACGTCGCCCGGCTGGCCCGGCTGGCGTGGGCGGTCACCCCGCAGCTGCGGGTGCTGACCGGGCTGGCCCGAGCCGACCGCTGGCCCGAGCTGCGGCCGCAGTCGGTGAGCACGGTGCTCGACCAGGCCCGCCGGTTGTCGGCCCTGACCGTGGTGGACTGCGCGTTCTGCGTGGAGGAGGACGAGGAGCTGTCCTTCGACACCGCCGCCCCGCGGCGCAACGGGGTCACCACGACCGTGCTGGAGCAGGCCGACGTCGTGCTCTGCGTCAGCGGCGCCGACCCGGTGGCCCTGCAGCGCACCATCCGCGCCCTGGGCCAGCTGCAGGACGTGCTCCCCGACGTCGACCCCGGCGTGCTGGTCAACCAGCTGCGCCGCGGCCCGGTGCCCGGCGACCCGCGGGAGGAGATCGGCGGCGCGCTGACCCGCTTCGCCGGCGCCCGGGTGGTCGGTTTCCTGCCGGCCGACCGCAAGGCCACCGACGCCGCCCTCGCCGCGGGCCGCACCCTGGCCGAGGTGGCCGAGCGCTCGCCGCTGCGGGTGGCGCTGCGCTCGCTGGCCGCCGAGCTCACCGGTGCACCGGTGCCCGGCCGCAGCCGTCGCCGTCGCTGAGGGGTGTGGCTAGGGTCGGGGCCCTGACGACGAAGGGACCACCGTGGTCGACCGCCTGACCTCGCTCGACGCGTCGTTCCTCTACCTGGAGGACCGGGACACCCCGATGCACGTGGCCGGGTTCCTCGTGCTGGAGTCCCCGCGCGGCGGGCTGGACCACGAGGACCTCGTCGAGCTGGTGCAGTCGCGGCTGCCGCTGGTGCCGCGGTTCCGGCAGAAGGTGCTCGAGGTGCCCGGGCACCTGGCCAACCCGGCCTGGGTCGACGACCCCGACTTCGACATCACCTACCACGTGCGGCGCTCGGCCCTGCCCCGCCCGGGCACCGAGGAGCAGCTGCTCGACCTCGTCGCCCGGCTCACCGCGCGGCCGCTGGACCACGCCCGGCCGCTGTGGGAGATGTACCTGGTCGAGGGCCTGGCCGACGACCGCATCGCCGTGGTCACCAAGACCCACCCCGCGCTGGTCGACGGCCTCACCGCCATCGACATCGGGCAGGTCATCCTCGACGACGCCCCGGTGCCCGCCGACCGTCCCGCACCCCGCGACGACTGGCAGCCGCGCCGCCCGCCCGGGCCGGTTGCCCTGGTGTGGGAGGCGGTGGAGGAGGTCGTGCAGCGGCCCACGGCGGTGCTGGACACCGTGCGCACCGCCACCGGTGACCTGCGCGCGACGGCGGGCCGCCTGGTCGGCACGGCCGGTTCGTTGCTGACCACCCTGGCGCGCACCACCGTGCGCCCGGCGCCCACCAGTCCGCTGAACGGGTCGATCGGGCGGCAACGGCGCGTGGCGGTGGCCCGGGCCGACCTCGACCAGCTCAAGGCCGTGCGGCACGAGCTGGGCGGCACGGTCAACGACGTGCTGCTCGCGACGGTCACCGGTGCGCTGCGCGAGTGGTTGCTCTCGCGCGGCGAACCGGTGGTGGGGTCCACGTCGGTGCGGGCGCTCGTGCCGGTGTCGGTACGGCCCGGCGACGCAGCCGAGGACGACGACGCCGCCGGCTCCGTCGTGTCCTCGTTGCTCATCGACCTGCCGGTGGGCGAGCCCAACCCGCGGGTGCGGGTGGCCCGCATCGGCTACGCGGTGCGGGGCGCCGCGCAGGGCAGCCAGTCGGTGGGCGCGGACACCCTGGTGGCGCTGTCGGGGTTCGCGCCACCCACGCTGCACGCCCTGGGCGCCCGGGCGGCCAGCGGGCTGTCCCGACGGCTGTTCAACCTGGTGGTGACCAACGTGCCCGGCCCGCAGGTGCCGCTCTACGCCTCTGGTGCCCGCATGCTCGAGGTGTTCCCCGTGGTGCCGCTGGCCCGGGGGCAGGGGCTGGCCATCGGGCTGACCAGCTACGACGGCCGGGTCTACTTCGGGCTCAACGCCGACCGCGACTCGGTCAGCGACGTCGACGTGCTCGCCGACCTGATCGAGCAGGAGGTCGCCGACCTGGTCGAGACCACCGGCGGGGCGCAGCCACCCCGCCGGGGCCGCGGTCCGGAGGTCGCGCCGGGTGGGTGACACTGGGCGGATGCGCGTGTACCTCCCGGCCACCACCACCGTCCTGCGCCGGCTGCTCGACGACGGCCGGCTGGCCGGCCCCCTCACCGTGTTCGCCGTGACCCCGGAGGTGCGGTCGTTCTACGAGCACGGCGACGAGGAGGAGCTGGAGTACGCCGCCATGCTCGGCGCCGCCCGGTCCAGCCTGCGCATGCTCGACGTCGACCCCCTGGCCGCCCGTCGGCGGGTGGTGCTGGCCGCCGACCTGCCCGACGCGTCGATCACCCCGCTGACCGACCCCGACACCGACCGCGGGGCCGCACGGGCGGCCACCGACCTGGCGATGGCCGACGTGGCCAGTGCGCACATCGACGTCGCCGAGGCCGAGGCGGACGTCTCGGCGGCGGTGCGGGTGGTCCTGGAGGCCGACCTGGGCAGCGAGGACGCCCAGTTCGTGGTCGACCAGGCCGAGGGCCACGAGCTGGCCTGGTACGCCACGCAGGAGATCGGCCCCGCACTCGACCTGCTCTGAGCGGCCCGGTCACCACGCCGACCGGCACCGGCACCGGTACCTGCTGCGGCTCGATCCCGGTGGTGGCCGTCACCGGCGCGACACCTGCACCCGGGTCACCCCGGCCGGGGTCACCAGCCACCCCGAGCCCGGGCGGGACGGGAGCGGGTCGCGGGGCACCCGGAGGCCCAGCAGCTCGGCGTCGCCGCGGGCGGGCTGCAGCAGCAGGGCCGTGCGGGTGCGGCGCAGGGCCGGCGCGGGTCCCCGGAACGCTGCGGCGACGTCGGCCGGCGAGGCCGCGGCGACCAGCAGGGCAGGCCCACCGGGGCCGGTGAGCGCGGCGAGGACGTCGAGCAGCGCATCGGGTGACCGGCCCAGGTCGTCGGCCAGCACCACCCCGGGGCTGGCCCGCCGGCCCTCCGCCGCCCAGGCGGTCACCTCCTCGGCCGGGGTGGCCGGGCCCACCCGCAGCACCGCGGTGCCCCTGCTGGCCCACCGGGTCGCGAGGGCAGCGAGGGTGCTGCTGCGCCCGCTGCCGGGCGGTCCGGCCACCAGCAGCCCCCCGGACCGGCGGAGGTCGACCGGCACGGGGGCGCCGTCGTCCCCGCCCGGACCCAGCGCCACCACGCCGGGCCCGGAACCGCTCGACGGACCGCCGGTCCACGGACCGGGGTCCGGCGGGTCGGCGGGCAGCTCCACCACCTCGACCCGGCCGGGCACCGCGACCCGGCCGGGGGCGGGCAGCGGCCCCGGGAGGGCCAGCTGCACCTCCGACCCGTCGGGACCGAGCAGCCCCCGCCCCGGCGGCCGGTGGCCCGGCACGAGCGCGACGGGCACCCCGGCGAGCGGGTAGTCGGCGCGGTCGGGGAGCGGCAGCACCACCCGGTGGCCGGCCACCCCGGACAACCGGCTGCCCGGCAGCACCCGGTCGGCGGTCAGCGCGGCGGTGAGGCCCACGGCCGCCCCCTCCCGCAGCACCCGCAGCAGCACCCCGGCGCCGGCCCCGGGCAGCACCTCCTCGGCCGCCTCGGCGACGGCGTCGAGGCCGTCGACCAGCAGCAGGAGCACGGGGTGCGGCCCGGCCTCCCGGCGACGACGGTCGACCTCGTCCTGCAGGCGCTCCAGCAGCCGGCGCAGCCGGTGGCCGTCCCCGCGCGGGACGACCGTGCCGGTGTGCGGGAGACCGGCGGCGCACCGGGCCAGCTCGCCGCCGGCGTGGTCCACGACGTGCACGTGCACCTCCTGCGGACCCAGCTGCCCGGTCGCGGCGGCGAGCAGCGTGCGCAGGGCGGTGGTGCGGCCGCTGCCGGGCCCGCCGAGCACCAGCCAGCCGCCGCCGGTGGCCAGGTCGATCCGCAGCTGCTCCTGCCGCTGGGCGGCCGGGCGGTCCAGCAGGCCCCAGACGAGCGCGGTGGCCGGGTGCCCCGGGCTGCCCGCCCCGGGAGCGAGCCGGTCGGGCAGCGGCGGCAGCCACGGCCGCGGTGGCGACGGCGTGCCCGAGCAGCGGGCCAGGGTGCGCAGCCGGTCGACCTCGACCGCGAGGTCGGTGGTGCCGTCGGCGGACGGCGCCGACGGGGGCGGGGCGGAGTCCGGCCAGGACCACCGCCGGACGAGCACGGCGGACCCCACGCCGGACGCGGGGGTGCCGACCCGGGCGACCTGCACCGGTACGGGGACGTCGGCCCCGACCCGCAGCAGGGCCCGCCCGGGCCGGTCGACCGGCAACCAGGCGGCGTCGGGCACCCCGAGGACGTCGCGCGACCCCGCCTCGTCGGTCGTGCGCAGGCACAGCCGCAGCGTGCAGTTGGCCCGGATCTCCGGGCTGACGCTGCCGGAGGGGCGCTGGGTGGCCAGCACGAGGTGGATGCCCAGGGAGCGGCCGCGCTGGGCGATGCCGACCAGCCCGGGCACGAACCCGGGCAGCTCGTCGCCGAGGGTCGCGAACTCGTCGACGACGATGACCAGCCGGGGCAGCAGGACCGCGTCGGGGAGCTCGGCCAGCTCGCGGGCGCCGTGCTCGGCGAGCAGGCGCTCGCGGCGGGTGAGCTCGGCACCCAGGGACCGCAGGGCGCGGGCGGTGGCCGCGCCGTCGAGGTCGGTGAGCACCCCCACGGTGTGCGGCAGGTCGGCGGCCTGGCCGAACGCGGCCCCGCCCTTGTAGTCGACCAGCAGGAAGCTGCACCGGTCGGGCGGGTGGGCGTGCGCCAGCCCGAGCACGAGCGTGCGCAGCAGCTCGGACTTCCCCGACCCGGTGGTGCCGGCCACCAGGGCGTGCGGACCGGCGCGGCACAGGTCCACCTCCACCGGGCCCGCGGCGCCGACCCCGAGCAGTGCGGTGAGCCGGGTGCGCGACCGCGACCACCCGGGGGGCCGGTCGGGCACGAGGTCGCGCCAGCGCACCCGGTCGGGGATGCCGCCGGGACCGGCGGGCACGGTGAGCGGTGCCAGGTCCGCCGCCCACCGCGCGGCCACCTCGGCGTCGAGCAGGTCGAGGTCGAGCAGCTGCGGTGCGCGGCCCAGCAGGGTCAACCGGCCCCGGGCCCCGGTGTCGCCGACCACCTCGAGCTCGGGCACGCCCGCCGGCGCGCCGGTGCCCAGCTCCACGACCATGGCGCCGGTGGCGCGCGCCCGCACCAGCCAGGCGCGCCGCGACCCGTCGAGCGCGCCGTCGACCAGCACGAGCTGCCGGGCGCCGGCGCGGTGCCCGGCGCCTGCCGGGTCGGTGCCGCCGTGCGGCAACCACCGGGTCCACGCCCACACGGGGAGCGCCGCGGGGTCGGCCAGCACGGTGATCCCCAGCCGGCCGGGCCGGTGCAGGGCCGCCAGCTGGCACAGCAGCGCGCGGGCGACGCCGAGCACGGGGCCCCGCGGTCCGCGCAGGTGCAGGCCGGCGGTGCCGAGGTCCAGCACCACGGGCACCAGCTCCGCCGTCACCGGGGCCCCGGCGCCGCGGAACACCCCGGTCGCGGTCGCCCCCGTGCCCAGCCGCACCGCCCACCCGTCCCCCGACCCGCCCCACAGGGGGCTTGTGCGCCGCCGCACCGCCCCGGCCAGCACCGCGAGGTCGGGCACCGCACCCTCGCGCAGCGCGACCTCCGCCCCGACGGCGGCGGTGACCTCCGTGGCCACCCGGGCCAGGGCCACCTCGTGCTCGGCCCGGTCGCGCCGGTGTCCCCGCCGGCCCGACCAGCGGTCGGAGACCCAGGTGCCCAGCGCCACGAGGGGCCCCAGCAGCGCGACGAGCAGGAAGTACGGCGAGCCCATCACCAGCGCCAGCACGCCGCCGCCCGCCGCCGGCAGCGCGATCGCCACCCAGGCCGGCGCCCGGGTGCGGGGCGGGGGCGGGTCCTCGGGGACCGGCACCACGACCTCGGCGGCCCCGGGCAGCGGTGGGCTGGGCACGGGGTCCAGCGCCAGGCGCCCGCCGGGGGCCGGGACGGTCGCCCGGGCAGCGCCACCGGGGGCCACGAGCCGCAGCGACGTCGAGCCCACCCGCAGGGTGGCGCCCACCGGCCAGGGCTCGTGGTCGTCGCCCACCGCGTCGGCGGTCGCCCCGGCGACCTGCCAGCGGGTGCCGTTCGCCGAGCCCAGGTCTCGCACGGTGACCCCCGCCGCGTCGACCCGGACCTCGACGTGGTCCCGGGAGACCTCGGGGTCGGGCAGCGGCAGCCGCGGTGCTCGCCCGGCACCGGTCCGCCTCCCGCCCCCGCCCCGGTCGCCGGCCCCGCGGCCCACCACCAGCCGGCCGTGCGCCAGCGGCCGGCTCCGCCCGGCGCCCGGACCGGTGCTCACCTGCAGCTCGAGCGCACCACCGGTGCCGGCCGGGTCCGGGCCGGGGCGCCCGCAACCCAGCTGCGCCCCGTGCCGCAGCCGGGGGTCGTCCAGGCGGACCGGGCCGGGCAGTGGCTGCGCACCCGACCACAGCTGGTCGGCGGGCAGGCCGGCCTCGGCCAGTGCGGCGCGCACCCGGCCGAGGTCGGTGTCGTCGGCGGCGTGCACCTCGACGTCGACCGGTCCGGGCGCACCGTGCAGCGTCCAGCAGCGGCTCGGGGGCGGGGGAGGGGCACCGGTCACGGCCGCAGGGTGCCCAGCGACGGCGGCCGCCGGGGACGGTCGGCCGGATCTGTGGACGAGGGGGTCGCCTGTGGACGACGGGGAGCAGGTCGTCGCCGCCGACCCCTACCGTCCCCGCTCGACCGGGATGGGCCCGGACCGAGGAGGACACCGTGAAGGTCGACATCGCCACCCTGCAGGCCATGGCCGCCCAGTGCCGGGGGGAGGCCGCCGAGCAGACGTCACGGCTGGGCACGCTGTCGGCCGGCATCGACACCGGCGTGACCGACGGCTGGACCGACAGCGCGGCGGCCGTGGAGTTCCGCCGCCTCTACGACCAGTGGCGGGCCAGCAGCCAGGGCGTGAGCCAGGCCCTGTCGGGCATGGGCGACCTGCTCACCGACGTCGGCAGCGCCTACCAGCAGCACGAGGCCGAGATGGCCGCGCGCATCGGGGCCCTGGTCTGAGCCGGATCAGCCCGGTGGGTCGCCGTCCCGGGCCGGGGCGGCGACCGCCGGGACGACGGCCGGTGCGCTCGGCCGGCGCAGGCGCTCCCACGGCAGGATCGACAGGATCGCGATGCAGTGCGGCAGGAAGATGATGCCGACGCCGGCGTACACCATCACGTGGAAGCCGAGCAGGAACAGCACGAGGCCGATCCGGGCCCGGTCGCTGCGCACCAGCAGGATCAGCGGCGAGGCGAACTCGAACACCAGCATCGCCCACTGCGCCGCCGGCAGCAGCCACGCGACGTCGAGGGTCCACAGCGAGAGGTCGGTGCCCCGGCGCACGACCGCACGGGTCAGGGTGGACCCGGTGGCCCAGTCCCACCCGCCGAAGCGCATCTTGGCCCAGGCGGCCAGGAAGTAGGTGAGCATCACGGCGACCAGCACGGCGGCGGTGCCGAACCCGGCGGCCTGCGACGAGCGCCGGTCGCGCCAGCGGGCCCGGCCGATGGTCGGCAGGACGGCGAGGGCGACGAGGTAGGCGATGCGGTCGTGGTCGACCTTGCCGTAGCTCATCGCGATGACCATCCACTCCGCGTAGAGCAGGAAGACGGCCCAGCCCAGCAGCCGGGGTGCACGGCCGGTGGCGGCGGCGACCGCGGCCACCACCAGCGCCCACTGCACCACCAGGACGACGGTGTGCGTGGGCACCGGCAGGTGCAGCACCCGCCCGATGGTCAGCGGTTGGTAGAACTCGGTGGGGACGTCGGCGTGCGCCTTGACCCACGCGGTGGTGAGGAAGACGTCCACCGGCACGAACAGGTAGGCGATCACCCGGAACACCGCGATGCGGGCCAGCGGCACGGGCCGGAACCACCAGCGCGGGGTGAGCGGCACCGCCGGCTCGGTCCCCGGCCGCGGCGCCGCGGCGCTCGGCGCCTCGGGGGCGCTCATTCCGTGCCGTCCAGCTCGTAGCTCACCAGCACCTCGTCGGTGTAGCTGCCGGTCCGCTGCCCGCCGGAGAGGTCGAAGTGCCGCTGCACGACCTCGACCCGCACCATCTGCGGGCCCGAGGGGTGGCCCTGCTCGTAGGACTCGGCGACCAGGCCCAGCAGCGAGGGGTCGGCGACCAGCCGGGGCAGCTGGCCCTCGAACTCGGCGCGCCGCAGGCCCACCTCGCCCCCGGACAGCCGCACCTCCTCACCCGTCGCGGTCACCCCGACCACCCGGGTGGACACGACCGGGGCGTCGGGGTCGGCGCGGGTGGAGTACATGCGGAAGGGGCCGAACGGGAACTCCGAGTCATCCCCCCAGACGCTGCCGCCCAGCAGCAGGGCCAGCACGACGGCGGCGGCCGCCAGCCGGGCACGGCGGCCGGTCGGGGTCAGCGGCACGACCTCCGGCTCGGCCTGCACATCGGGGGCGGTCTGCAGGGGCACCGGCCCATCGTAGGATCGCCGACGCCGCGAGGCGGGCATCTGCCCAGGGAACGTCCAGGTCAACGACGACAGGAGTCCATCCGTGCAGTTCGGCCGGTACTACGAGGAGTTCGAGGTCGGGGCCGTCTACAAGCACTGGCCCGGCAAGACGGTCACCGAGTACGACGACCACCTCTTCTGCCTCATCACCATGAACCACCACCCGCTGCACCTGGACGCCCACTACGCGGGCGGGACCACCGACTTCGGCAAGAACGTGGTGGTGGGCAACTACGTCTACTCGTTGCTGCTGGGCATGAGCGTCGCCGACGTGAGCGGCAAGGCCATCGCCAACCTCGAGGTCGAGTCGCTGCGGCACGTGGCGCCCACCTTCCACGGCGACACCGTCTACGGCGAGACCGTCGTGCTGGACAAGACCGAGTCCCGGTCCAAGGACGACCGCGGCGTCGTCCACGTCGAGACCATCGGCTACAAGCAGGACGGCACCGTCGTGTGCATCTTCCGGCGCAAGGTCATGGTGCCCAAGCGCTCGTACGGGGAGGCCCGCGGCGGCGAGCAGCCCGGCCGCCCCGAGCCGGTCCGCCCCGAGCCGCGCCGGTCCTAGCAGCGCCGGTCCTGTCACCGCCGGTCCTAGCAGCGCGGCAGCAGGTCCCAGTCGCCCAGCGTGCTGACCAGGCCCGGGGTGCACCGCAGGCCGGCGAGGGTGGCCCGGTCGACGAAGGCGGCGGCCTCGGCGTCGTCGCCGGCGACCGGGACCGCCCCGGGGTCCACGAGGGTGCAGACCAGGTCCACCACCTCGTACCGGGGTGCCGCCGCGGGCACGTGCACGCGCCCGGCGACCCGGCCGGCCACCACGTGCAGGCCGGTCTCCTCGAGCACCTCGCGG
>Ga0325401_1004842_pt1 | contig 12760 bp, 10 predicted proteins | sample PopdelMetagenome_FD_205666 | JGI IMG/M metagenome (GOLD analysis project Ga0325401, IMG submission 205666) | Populus deltoides microbial communities from Bellville, Georgia, United States - Xylem-PdKOR-R2 | ecosystem: Host-associated > Plants > Phyllosphere > Stem > Wood/Secondary xylem | place...
TGCATAACATATAGCATAAAAATCTGAACTAAACCTTCCTCGTGGGATCGACCCCTTGCTTGCTCTATACTATCTTGTGTGTTTTAAGCTAGGGTAATTAATTTGTGCGACCGCGACATCGCAACAGGTGCACATGCATAAAAATAATTTCCTAACCATAGAAAATCAAAGTTATAGCCTCGTGGTGATTGTTCATTCCAGATTTTAGAGAGGATTAATGGCAATACCTACAAAGTTGATCTTTCAGGTGAGTATGATGTTAGTGTCACCCTTAATGTTGCTAATCTTTATTTATTTGACACAAGTTTTCATTCAAGGTTGAATCCTATTAAGAAGAACGGGGATGATTTTAATCATCCTATGAACACCAAGGACCCATTACACGTCCCAAATGGGCCTTTCACAAGGTTCAACGTAAATGCATTGAAAGAAGAATTGAATGGACTGGTTGTGCAAGTTTTAGCCTAGGCTGAACTTGGGGATCCCTTGGAGCATCAAAAGGAGGCCTTAATACATTTAATCCATGTGCAAGAGTGGCTCAATCCACCCTTATTAGGACCATGAAGTTTCAATAACAAGACTGTCAATTTTGTATCAGTTTTGGCCAACCTTATTATATGATATTTCTATGTAAGGAGAAAACACAACAAAAAAAACAAAGGAATCCAAGCTCACAAACACATGTGGCGGCAAAGTTTCCTTGTTGTGCAAATAGAATAATTCAGCAACTTAATTGTGTTTTCAAGTATTGAAAGGATATCAAGAGGTGACAAAAAGAAGCATTAAAGGCAACATCCTTTTCCTTCCAAAACAAGGATAATTACAAGGTTGAGATTATAATCTTATTCTAACATGGAAACCAAAGGGGCAACAAGTTCTTATTTAGTTCTTAAGATTATTAGGCAGCATTATAAGCTATAAATAAGTATTGTATCAAACATACAATGTTTTTTTTTCTTCTTCTCTTCTCACGACTGATAAAGACCTAGACATTTGAGCTTTATTTTATTTTGTAAGCTACAACCTAAGGCTTGTTTATGCTTAATTAATACTTTGTTTTTAATTAGGATCCAAGGCTTGTTTGGATTAGGGTTTGGGCTTACTAGTAAAGATTTTGGGTCAGTTTTTCTAAGTGGGTCAATTCAGCCCACAAGAGTAGATTCATTAGGGTTAATTTCTTAAAACTATTTAAACACATGTAAGCCTAAATTTTAGCACCTTTAATGAATAATACTTCTAAAATTTTTAGTTTAACGTGTGAGAGAGATTCTTGCATTATGTGATTCTTGAACAAACTGAATCTGACTTATCGAAAATTAACTGGCTTCGTGGCGTCATTTAATTTCATTCCAATAATACTAGTGTTTTGGGATAAGTTTACACTGTGTCACACTCCGATAAGATCTCTTTTGGCTTTCCAGGATCAGATATCAATCTTGATTGTGAGTTGTGTGATCACGTGATCATAAGGTTCACATCAAGATGATAGTTATGGTAATAACAGGTGGTGCATAGTAAGTCAGGTGATCGGTAGTTGTGGTACCTGTTAAAGTTCCTCTTTGATGTACATGGAACTCTCCAATGGTAAAGGCATTAACTTTGTAGAGAGAGAGAATGCAATGATATTTTAGACAGATAGACTTTGAAAATATATATGCTAAAAATGTTAAGAATGAAGAGATTGTGAACCTTTGACTTGTAGGATTCATGGCGTATTTATAACCCATGAATTTTTTCCTTTTGTAGAGAGGAGGGGTTGAAGTGTAATTTTACCCTTTTGATATTTTGAATTGTATTCTACTCAAAATAATACATATTGGATCAGTATAAAATATTAAGAGACCCGCGTGGGGTTCTGGAAAAATCTCTGGCAAGTGTTGAATTTGAGCTCATTAAATATGAAAAATACATTCATCTACCCATTTATTGGGCATGCATCTCAGCACTTTAGGTGTTGGTCGTGCCCTCAAAGCCCAGTATAAGAGCTGGTCACCCCAGCACCCCCTGGGCTCAAGCGTGCACTTGAGCCCAAAGGGGTGCTTGGGTGCCTAACCCCTCACTAGGCATTGGGTGCACGCCCAGATGCCCGAGCCTATGCACTTTTTACCTATTATAAGCTCGGACTATCATGCTCGAACCCATACTTCTTGAGCCCTAGTTGTATATTAGGCTCGAGCTACAATGGGTGTTTTTACAATCTATTTTATAGGGTTTTTTTTAGTTAATCAAGAAACATGTATTCTTGGGCTTCTACTTTTGTTTAATAAAATTCATAATGATATTGCACTACCAGAAAACTAACGGAATTCTCGACAGAATTTTTTCGTCTGTAATTATTACCGACGGAAATAATTCCATCTCAAAATCTGTCGGTATATACCGACGGCATAAATCAGTCGGAGATACGGTCGGTATATACCGACAGAATATACCGATGGCCTATACAGTTTGTTTGGAAAGATGCAACGGTGTGGTGACGTGGAGTTTTTTCAGATGATTTTATCGATGGAATGACCGAGGGATTCAAACCGAGATAGCCGTACAGTGATGTGGCATTTTCACTGGCAGAATCACCGATGGAATCACCAACGGATACATTCCGTTGGCGATTCCATCGGTAAAAGCCATTATCTACATACCCCCTCTGCCGACACTCTCTTCCTCTGCTTCTCCTTCTTCTTCTTTCACATCCCACCTCTCCCCTCCCAAACTGCAGCCAACCACGCATCCCAACTCTCCACTCTTCTCAACACAAGCACTCAAGTTTCTTATACTTTTATGCGTGGTCACAATATCTGTTTCTTGTGGATTTTATCATTTCTTGTAAGTAAATCTATCCTTTTTAGTTTTAACATTTAAATGTGCATTTTATTGTTTTTTTAGTATATGTATTTTGTTAACGTATGTACTTGTTTGATTGTTATTTGTCAAAGAAACTTGTAGTATGAATGAATAATTTTGTAGTTGTTATAGTTTGTTTTAGATTTTGTCAAATTATATTTGTTTGTAAATTATTGAAATTTTATTTGAATTACACCGAATTAAATGTGTTGTGATGAAATAAATAATTAATAGCTTGTTTAACGGGTCTTTTTTAATTGTTATCAATTCTATTGCGAAGTTGTGATTTTCGTAAATTTATATATGTATAAATTTGTATGTATAAATGTTAATAGTTGATAGTTGATAATTGATAATGAATATTTAACATAAATGTTTTTTTAGCTTGTTGGATAATGTCGGGGAAAACCAATATTTTTGTTATGTTTTATTAATTTCACAACATCTATTCCGAGGAATTTTATTGATGGCGGTATTAGGTGTCCATGCAGGAAGTGTAAAAATTTAAAGTTTTTGCATCAAGATGTTGTAACGATGCATCTTCTAACCAAAGGGTTCATAGAGGATTACTTATGTTGGTATGCACACGGAGAACTATTTGTTCCTGATGAGAGCATGGAAGAACAGGTGGTTAGGTCAACTTCTAGTGCTAGCAATATGCAAGTAGTTGGAAATGAGAACAGTAGTCCTTACAGGAATATGGTTATGGATGCAATGAGAATGAGTGAAGGTAATGTCATAGAATGTCCAATCATAGAAGAAGAATCTAATACAGATGCAGCAAGGTTTTTTGATCTGTTGAAAGATTCTGACGAACCATTATGGGATGGCTATACAAACCACAGTAAATTATCAGCCGTAGCATAGGTGTTCACCATCAAGTTAGATCACGGGTTGAGTGAGGTCGGCTATGACAAGATTATTGAATGGGCGAGAAGCTTTTACCTGAAAGGAATAGGCTGAAAGAGAACTTCTATGTTGCCAAGTCCATGATGAAACCCCTCGGTTTAGGATACTAGAAAATTAACATTTGCCTAACTTATGCATGTTATACTACCTTGAAAATGTTGAGATGACCGAGTGCATAACATGCGGGCATTCCCGTTACAAACCTAGAACTGGTAGAGGGAAGATTCTCGTAGCATATAAAAAACTTAGATACTTCCCAATCACACCTAGATTGCAGAGGTTATTCATGTCACCAAGGACTGCTTAGCACATGACATGACACCAATCACACCATGCGATTGATGGAGTGATGGTGCATCTTTCTGATGGTGAAGCCTGAAAACACTTTAACAGTGTGCATCCTCACTTTTCAGCTGAATCAAAGAACGTGTATCTTGGGTTATGTACAGACGGATTCAACCCATTCGGGTCATTTGCTGCTCCTTATTCTTGTTGACCGGTCATACTGACTGTTTATAACTTGCCACCGGGGAAGTGTATGAGGTCGGAGTTCATGTTTTTATCTATGGTCATACCAGGTCCGAGCAGTCTGGGGTAGAATATAGATGTTTGTCTTCGTCCGTTGATTGATGAGTTGACACAGTTATGGTCCTCTAGAGCTTTGACTTATGACATCTCGAGGAAACAGAATTTTGTTATGAGAGCGGCTTTGATGTGGAATATCAATGATTTCCCAGCTTATGGAATGATTTCTGGTTGGAGCATACATGGAAAGCTTGCATGTTCATACTGTATGGAGAACAACAAGGCATTCACGTTAACAAACGGGGGTAAAGCTTCTTTTTTTTACTGTCACTGTCATTTCTTGCTACCGAATCACAGGTATAGAAAGAACAAAAATTATTTCTTTGTTGGTAGAGTTGAAAAGGATGTTGCACTCCCGCGTCTTTCTGGTGAAGAATTGTTTGATGTTGTGTCAGAGTACGGTGACATTGTGTTTGGTCTCTAATCAGGTATGCAGAAGTTTTCTGGTTTTGGTTTGACCCATAATTGGGTGAATCGAAGTATCTCTTGGGAGCTTTTTTATTGGAAGACCAATCTTCTTCGCCATAACCATGACGTCATGCACATTGAAAAAAACGTGTTTGAGAATATTTTCAACATCGTCATGGATGTGAAGGGGAAGACAAAGGACAACATCAAGGCTAGATTGGATGTAGTGCTGTTCTATAACCATAAAAATATGGAGATGGTTTGTGATGGGTCACGGGTCGCAAAACCAAGAGCAAGCTTCGTGTTAGAGAAAAACGCACAACTACTAGTCTACAAATGGCTTAAGAGTCTGTGTTTTCCCGATGGACATGCCTCGAACATATCAAGGCTGGTTAATACGAAGGAATGGAGATTATATGGAATGAAGAGTTATGACTACCACGTGTTTATGCAAACACCCATCCCATTAGCTTTTCGTGATTTGTTGCCAAAGGGGATATGGGATGCTCCAGCAAGTTGAATGTTGATCACATTGAAAGACTTGAAAAGAATATCATCGAGACAATATGCAAATTTGAGATGATATTCCCTACATCATTTTTTGACTCGATGGAGTATCTACCCGTACATTTACCATTGAGGTAAAAGTTGGAGGACCGGCCCAGTACAGATGGATGTATCCATTCGAGAGGTTAGATATTACAGGAGCTATGTAATTCATAATTAAATGTTTTTATTTTTATTTTTTTTTAATTGATAACTTTTTATTAATTATACACACACACACACACACACACACACACACACACACACACACACACAAGTATTTGTTCAATCTTAAAAAAAAAGTTAAGAACAAGGCGCATGTTGAGACGTCAATATGTGAGGCCTATATTGTTGAGGAGATCTCAACATTTATCTCATACTATTTCGAACCTCATTTGAGAATGAGGATCAACCGTGTTCCACGACATGATGATGGTGGTGAAGTGCCTTCAAGTGAGAACTTGTCAATATTCTCCAATCCTAGACGACCCACACCTAAAAATGTCGTGAGGGGAAAATATTTATCTGAAATAGAGTTCAGAAAAGCACATAATTATGTCCTATTTAACTGTGATGAGCTGAGACATTTTATTAAGTAAGTAAATGTTCGACTTAAACTTTGTCAAGAGTGTACTATTTATGTTTTGTGATACCATAAACTCATATAATTTGGAACAACCTTGCAGGCAACATCGACAATATTTACTGTCCAATAACTCACAGCTGACCAAATCCCAGATCTTTCAATTACAAGATGAACAATTTGCCACATGGTTTAGAACACATGTAAGTCCTATTACAAACTCATTATCTCTTGCAATGTAATTAATTGTAGTCAATATTATATAATATCCGTTTATTGATTATTATTGTATTTAATTTACAAGGTTTATCAAATAGGAGGTAGTGTTGCTATTTCACTGTCTTTACTAGGCATGGGCCCTGAAACAAAAGTCAAGTGCTATAACGGGTATTTTGTCAATGGATATGTCTTTCATACTGAAGAATACGGGCATGGAAGAAAGACATACAACATCGGTGTTTGTATTAAGGGATCGACTTCTAGTGAGTTTGAAGTTGACTACTACAGTAGATTGGAAGAGGTCATCGAACTGCAATATCATAGCGAGCAAAATAGAGTGTTTTTATTCAAATGCAATTGGTATGACACAACTAACAGAGGAATTAGAGTAGATCCTCACTATGGTCTCGTTGAAATCAACTCAAAAGCTAGACACCGCAACATAAACGACGTCTTTGTTTTCACAAAGCAATGCCAACAAGTTTATTATACATACACCCCTTTTTTTAGAAAGGATCAATCAAGAGTTGATTGGTTATCCATTTTAAAAACAAAACTCAAGGGTCGTGTCGACGTTGTTCAGGATGAGAACGAAGACACAAGTGTGATAGATGAAGTCTTTCAAACTAGTGAGTTGGTTGAACCATACCGAGTTGCTCCTTTGATTGACTTAGAAGAAAATTTAAATTTTCATGTTTTCAACGATAGTCTTGTTGATGTTGACGCAGAGGAGTTGAATGTTGTTCTGAGCTCTACTAGTGGAAAAAGAAATGTTGTTGAAGAAGATGATAATGAAATTGAAGAGTCTAATAAAGCTGATGATAATAATTCAATTGAGGGCGAAGATGAAAATTCTGACTAACTAAACATGTTCTAAAGCCTTATTTTTATAATGTAATATTTTGGAACATGAAATATTTATTCTTCTTTAATGGTCAGCTCTTATTATTGTGTTGTGTGTGCTGTAAGATTACAATTCAAGATTTTGTGAAGGGGATACACAAAAAAATAAGAAATATTAACGGTTTCACCGACGGTTACACTGACGGAATATAGCCCGTCGATATTTCACAGAGAGTTGAAAAAACTTTACAGGATTGTGCCATTTTCACTGACGGGATATAACCCGTCGGTATTTCATAGAGAGTTGAAAAAAATTTACGGGATTGTGCCACAATCACCGACGGATTAAGCACATCCCAAAGCGCACGCATGTCTGTCGGCACAAGTACCGACGGATCGAAAAAGACTGGCGAGATTTTCAAACTTATTTGGTGCGCATATCAATTAATTTCTGATGGAATTACCGACGGAATTTAATGCCACCGACAACAAATAATGTTCTTCGGTAATTCCGTCGGAAATATTGATATATAAAACCCTCCTCTCCCCTCATTTGGTTCATTTTTTCTCTCGGCTCCGTTTCTTTTCTTCTCCATTTCTCTTCTCCTCTCCGTTTCTATTTGGCTTTTGGAAGAGATTTTATTGTTTTGGTGGTAGTTTTAGAAGGTATATATTATTTTTTCTTTATCTTTGAATTTTTTTTATTTTAATTATGATTATTTTTTTGTTTTATTTTTTTTTGTATTGTTTGTAGATAAAATCTTAAATTCAACACACTATTAAGGTAAGCATTTTTTTTTCCTAAATTTATTTTGAATTGATATAGTGTTTTTTAGTTTTGTGTATTGTTTGTTTTGTGTTTAGGTTGTTTTGTATAGTGTTTTTTAGTTTTTTCATTTTATTTATAAATTTTGTGATATTATTGTTTGTATTGCAATAATTGTTATTGTTGAATTTATATTTAAAATGTTAATTCATAAATAGAATTATATTTAATTAGTTTATCTTAATTTAAGATATTATTGTTTGTATTGCTATAATTGTTATTATTGAATTTATGTTTTAAATGTTAATTGAAATCTAATTAAATTTAATTAGTTTATCTTAATTTTAGGATATTATTGTTTACCTGTCATTGTTATTGCTTGTTATTACATTTTTATATTTATGTGTACACGTTAATTTCTATTTTGAGGTCCATTACGGTCGTGTCATGAGTGATATTGATTTAGTTACCTTTTGCTTTTGACCATGTAATTATTTATAAATTAAGAGTCTTGTCTCCCAAAACTTGAAATGTAATATTAATCTGTAAATTTGAATGTATAACTTTAATCTAATATTTGTAACTCTAAGTACCAATTTAACAATGAATGTTCATAGTTGAAATTGATTCTTTTACTTGAATTTCATTATATGATGTTATTGAATAAGATGTTTTGTGTTGATGATAATGAGTTGGGTTGAGATCCAGGATCATTGGATCAGGATGTGAAATAAAATTGGAAGTGTAAATGATTTTGTCGATAACTTGGGACCTCCCTGTATAGGGGAGACTATGTCGAATTTTTTTTAAATAATCAAAGTTAATTGTGTAAGTATTCGTATAAATTTGTGTAGATGCGTAGAATGAAATCTACAGCACGTCGTCAGCAAACAGTTGCAGCTAGTTCTTCTAGCAGCGATGAGGACGTATTCTTAGGTGCTGATCACGGCGAGGAATCTATGCCAACTTGTAATGCTGCCTCTTCTAGCGCGGTTTCACAGCGCATAAACGGTGTGCCTTCACAGCAGGTTCAATTCACCCGCAAGTACCAGGCACAATGGAAGGATGACCTTTCAATGTAAGTTTGTTTAGGTTTTAGTTTTTTTTGTACTTATAACATAATTTATGAACAACTAATTAATATTATTACTTTTATTTAATTTCAGGTTCACAAACATTGAGGCTGTAAGGGCTATAACATTGGCGTTTAAATCATCGATGGAGATTCTATTGTTTCAATGGAGCCAGGTTTCCAGACATCCTGAGTGGAAACCTAATATCGATGCATCATTTAAGCGATTTCAGGTCGGTGTTAATTTTTAATTTCTATCTTATTTTTAATAAATGATTTTTATAATTTTATATCTTGTACTATTTTTATTTTATATGAATTATTTATATACACAGAACAAATTTGAGTGGGATAGGATGAACAACATTGTTGTGAGGAGGGTATGGGAGAATCATGCGGCAGCTAGGTAACATCGAAAATAATATTTATTTTTGTTTTATAATTTTATGTTTTAAATTCTAATTTGTTACTATGGAAGTAGGTTGCGTGATTTTTGGTATGACACAAAAAAAAATCAAAAAGACATGTGAGGGATAACGGTCTTGAATGATGGAATGAGGTGGTGGTTTGGCTGGAATTCAAACCGCCATTCATCTCGGGGGAAATATGGACGGTATATATTGAGCACGTGACCTCAAAGCGGTTCTCACGGCGCTCACAGTCTGGCGCCAACAACCGGAACCGGCACATTCATGGTTCGGTGACCACGCACACTGGCGGATCCGTCTCATTCAGCGCACATGCAAAGCGGATGGTAAGATTAATTTTAATGAAATATATCATTAATTAATTTGTCGTTCCTTATAATATATTTAACTTTCAACCTATTTTTTCCTTACAGGCTGCGTCTCTTGGACGTGAGCCGAGTCCAATGGAACTGTTTGTAGAGACGCATGTGCGGAGTCAAGACCACCAAAAGAGGGTGCAGCAGTTCGTGGACAACCGTGCTCAGCACTTCGTGATATGTTCATTCATTCATTTTATTTTGTAAGTTATTATTTTCTTGAATTGCATATGATGATTTAAAAAAAAAAAATTCAGGAGACCTATAATAGTCGGTTGAGGGAGAGATATGGGGACAATCCTTCGACCCATCCAGATTTCGATCCAGATTTGTGGATGGAGGTGGGATCGTTTGATGGACCCGAAAAAAATCAGGTATACGAGCTCTCCAACATTACGGCTGAAAACTTGCGTTCGGCCCATAGTCTCTTAACCGTTGGGAGCTCTCCATCAGTATCGAGCACCCAGTCTGAGGAGTTCATTGCCTTGAAACAACAATATCAACAACTCTCGACGAATTATGATGAGCTCTGTCAAATAGTCATGGAGATGAGATCAAAGATGGGTGATGATACTTGTGCAGCTCCTTTTTGGCCGTACGGTCCCGGGAACAACCAGCCTCCTCCTCCTCCTCCTCCTCCAGCTCCGCCACTATTCTAGTTTAATTTTGTTTTTTAAACATATTAAATTTGTAATGAATATTTGGATGAATATTATTTTACATTATTTTTATATTTTTAATGTTTAATCCAATTTTTTATTTGTTTATTAAGCTTTTTTACTATTAATAAATTATTTTTTATATATATTTTAAATACATACCGATGACTTTACAGACGGAAATAGTTCATCGATATTTTACAGAGAGTTGCAAAACAATTACCAACGATGCCATAATTATCGACGGACATATTCCATCGGTGTTTAAATACAGATGGCTTTACCGACGGATAATTACCGTCGGTATTTTACAGAGAGTTGCCAAACAATTACCACCGATGCTATAATTACCGATGGATTCTCCGTCGGTAATTACCGTTGAAAATTCAGACGGATTTAGTCCGTCGATAATGTTCTCGCGGAAAAAAAAAAAATTGACGCGCGTATCCGTCTGTAAGACCGTTGGTGGGTGGTTTTTTTATTTGCGATAGAATTAGTGATGGAAATGAGAGTTATTAATGACTATTATATTGATGAATGTATTCTATCGATAATAATTTTACTGATAGAGTTCATTTCTTGCACTGAGAGAATTAGTCTGTTGGTAAAATTATTTAACAGTGTAGTGTTGATAACAAATACTGTCATGAAAATAACAAATTAACGAAGAAAAGGCAGGATCATATCTAGGGGCGGCCCTAGCCTGCAAATATTGCTGGATTCTTGCAATTCAACACAATTATTGACCACAATTTGCTATCAACTACCATTCTACCCAGGCTTGATTAGACATTTTCTCTACCTAAAGCAACACAAAACGACAAAACCAAGGTAGTTAAACCTAAAACATGAGACCTTGAAAACACATGACTATAAAAATAAATTAACCATACAGTAATAGTGAGGAGATAATTAACACAACAATACCTCCTACATGCTTGCCCAGCAATCAAAACGACCAAATTACAAGACAAGTTGAAGTTCTTACAACAATAATAACACGGAAAAATCCAACGTAGTCTTAAACAAATTAAACAAAACTTAATTAAAAAAAAAACCTCGGATTTTGATTAACTAATTAAATATCGATAATAAATAGCATTGACTGGTGGATCCATGGATTTCTCTCTAATATTCTACAACGGGCAGTGGCTCGTGAGTGTGGCTGATGAAGATTAGCTCGTAAACAACCCCGGCAAGCCCGCCTCCGATCAAAGGACCAGCCCAGTAAACCCAGTGGTGGTGCCAGTTCCAGCTCACCAAAGCCGGTCCGAAAGGCACCGCGGGGTTCAAGGCTGCTCCTTCAAAAGCTCCACCAGCCAAAATGTTAGCTCCCAGTACAAAGCCAATGGCTAGAGGTGCAATGACTCCCACATCACCTTTCTTTGCATCAATGGCTGTTGCATATACGGTGTAAACTAGGGCAAAAGTCATTACAATCTCAAACACAAATGCGTTCCATACACTCACCCCAGGGGACAGAGTGAATACTGAGACTGTCTGCACAAATTTTTGTTTCCCATCATAATAATTAGCAAAATATATAATGTCAAGTTTGGAGATACAAAACAATTGGCAACAACATCTCAAATAAAGCACTTTTCTACTTTTAGTTTTCTTAGTATATATGATGTAGCTACTCACCATGTAATGAGTGGTAAACTTAAGAAGCAAGCAAGCCACGGTTGAACCAAGGAGTTGTGCAATCCAATATAGAATCCCACGGAGGAGAGTAATGTTGCCACCAAGGAAAGCACCAAAAGTAACAGCAGGGTTGCAATGGCCTCCGGAGATGTTGGCGCTGGTAGCAACTGCCACAAATAAGCCGAATGCGTGTGCTAGTGCCACGGCAATCAGCCCAGCCGGGGATGTTGGTGCATTTGATGTAAGTTTGTTGTACGCCATCGTAGACCCTTGTCCAGCAAACACAAAAATTAAAGTACTGATGAACTCAGCCAACGCAGCCTTGAATGCATTAGGATGAAAGTCAGCCGCTACAGTTCCGATCGCTATGCGGTCGATCACAATAAGATTAGGCATGGTGGTCAATTTTCAAGATCAAAATGGATGAAGAAAGGTTGGAGAACTATAAATGTTGAGGTAGCTAGGAAGAAGTGATGACACTATCAGGATGTGATGAGTTTTGGTAGATGTGAAATCTATGTTCCATTATGGTGCTTGTGACCCACTTATATTGATCTTTCAAAGCAATGGGAAACCTGCTATATGCGGTATCCGGTGACCTCTACAATGTTGGGACTTGGGACCATCTTTCTATCTACACCTGTGCCATGGCATGAACAGAAAAGCTTCCACCTTCAAAAGAGCATGTAGGAAAGCCAAGTGGACATACTAGATAAGAGCTACGTATCATTTGTGATTGTGCATTCACTGCCAGCTTGATTGTGATGGTAGGGAATAGTGGGTTTGCTTATTTTGTTTCAGTAACTATCTCGATTGGGCCAACCTTCATTAACAAAAATTAAAGGTTATGGCGTTTTCACTGTTATCAGTTTATTCTCTCATAAATTATTGTGAAATATAG
>Ga0325401_1004847_pt1 | contig 12754 bp, 4 predicted proteins | sample PopdelMetagenome_FD_205666 | JGI IMG/M metagenome (GOLD analysis project Ga0325401, IMG submission 205666) | Populus deltoides microbial communities from Bellville, Georgia, United States - Xylem-PdKOR-R2 | ecosystem: Host-associated > Plants > Phyllosphere > Stem > Wood/Secondary xylem | place...
GTCGCACAAATTAATTACCCTAGCTTCAAACACAACACACAAGATAGTATAGAGCAAGCAAGGGGTCGATCCCACAAGGAAGTTCAAGTCAGATTTTTATGCTAGATGATATGCAATTTGGGGGGGGGTTTGGACGTTATCTAGGCTAAAGCAAAAGAAAATAGAAAACTATCAAATGAAATTTAATAAAATCAGAAAATTATCAAGAGAACAAACCTTGGTCACAAGCACACATCCACCTACAGAAATCAGAACTGATCATGGAAACGAAACATCAATTTATATTCTGAATATTTATCTCTTCTTAACATTGGTTAGTTAACGGATCCGCCGTATAACTAACCCTAACCATTAAACAACCACAGTGTCCGCACTAGTAATTTAATTTAATGGCAGCCTTAAGAACTAGATAAGTTGATTAATCAAGAAAACATAACTGTCCGTAGTCTATGTTTGATTTGATTGAATGTTCTCCCTAAGATTAATAACGTAGATCCGCCACAATTATTAAACTCAGTTGCTTCACAAGTTCATATACCACAACTCCGGTTTTGATATCAAACTTAGCAATAGATTATCTACAATAATAACTTAGAGTCCGCTCTAGCAATTAAAATAAACAATCATAGAAAAAATAAGCATAGGAGAACAAACATATTCATCATATAAACTGAAAAGAAAAGGTAAAATAAATCTCACAGTTCTTGAAATCCGAAGGTTTTCGTGTCCTTGCAACCAAGAAAAAGTGTTTAGCCTTACATGTTTGTTGAACAACTAATCAAAAAGAAGGAAGAATGCATAATTTCATGTTTTTTAGAGGAGGGGGGTGTTTTTCTCCTCTTGGCTGGCTGCTTCCCTTCTCTTCTCTCATTCTTTTTATATCCTAGGAAACCCTAGTCTCTATTTTACAAAATAGTCCTTCTTTATGTAGACTGTTTACATTTAAGTACTTCAATAACTATTTTTCAAAAAAAAGAGAAATAGCCTTGCATGAAATCTTCAAGCTTTGACTTAGAGGAGCTAAATTGCTGAAATAAAAACTTGAATATCGATTTAGATGCTTCAGAAGGTAATTTGGACTCATTTCTTCACGAAACCTGTTTGCTGGCAGAATTTAATTGTCATCTTTGAAAACTCATATCTTCCTTATATGACATTGTTTTTGGCTGAACTTTTGAGCCTTTATTTGTCTTTGAGTCAGGAATGCAAACAATTGAGTTTGCATCAATTGGACTTCTGTAGCTCCAGAAATTCAAGTTGGAATGGCCAAAGGTCAACACTGGCAGATTGTGAGATATGACTTTGAAGGCTGCGATTTCCATGTTCTTCCTTGTTTTATTTTCTTGCCTTAAATGTCGAGAAAGTTATGGATGTTATCTTTTTAATGTCACTGGAATCACTTCATTTCAACCTCTAGAGCTTACGCTTTGCACAAAACATCGACTGAAGGTCAAATCTACCAATTATCTTCAATTTACTCCTTTTTGCATCTTTCATCCAAAAGTGCCTTCAAAATATAAAACAAATAATATCAAGGCATTTTATATATAAAACATAGGCAAAACATTAGTTAAATATGGGTAAAACTATCGAATAATATGGTTGCATCATAAAAAATCATAAATATAAATCGAAAAACTTATGTACACATCCAATTAAATAAATCATGAATCATTTTTGTAAATAAATGAAAAAAAGTAATTAATGATAAATAAAAACATAATTGAAAAAATCAAGACACCATTGTATATCAGGATATTTAATATTGTAACACAGGTCATTTACTTAGTTATGTTTAATAAATTTGTTTATGAAAATCAATTTGTAATAGAGGTTGACATACACAAAAATTATTAGATAAAATAAAAGAAAAAAGATATTATGAAAGGTTGCACATATTAAAAATATTATAAAGAATACATATTTAATCCATGCAAAAATTAAACACATTTAATATAATTAAAAATAATTGTTATTCAACAAAGGCTAAAAAACCGTAAAAACAAATCATAGAGAAGGAATATTAATTAAAATATAAATTAAAAAAAACATAAAAAAGCCATTAATATAAAAAAAAAAAGGAATCAATGAGGTAAGGTGCTTCCAGGTAAGCTAGGCCTAACGCTTGACCCAATCAAGAAAAGACATGTGTATGGGCTTTTATTTTTTTTTTTAAGTTTAACGAGGTGGACGACGTGTTATCTACCCTAATTGCTTGGCAAAAAAAAATTAGACGACGCGTTCTCTGGAAATCCTAGAATCTAGCCACTGGTGTGACCGAAAAAATAAGGGTTTTTTTATACCTAAAAACCCATTTTGTTTACCTAAAACACCTAAAATATACCTTAAAAACCTTGTTAAACCAACTATGACCCCCTAAAATACAAAAAATTGTCCTAGAGTCTGAAATCAACTCGAGATTAAAAAATTTCTTAAGCACAGATATGTGTTTTAGGTATTTACAAGATAAAATAAATACACCTAATCAAGGTTTTAGACCTGATATATCTCGAGTTAACTCGGACAGCTGATCGAGTTTTAAACAGTGATGAAAACAATCATTTCTTGAAGCACCATGTCTCTATTTAAAAGTTTCCCTTTGTAGCCCAAATTATTAATGCTAGAAACTGTGGCAGGCTGAAGCATAAGCAGTATTGGAATTTGAAGCCATTTGAATTGGGCCTTTAGACAAGACCTGGAGATTTCTCCAGCAAGGGAATTGTTGTTGCCTTTCTATTTTTTGTTCCCAGTTAACTATAGAACATGCGATGCCATGCGGTCGTTACAAAAATAGAGTTTTTATTTTATTTTATGGTAATCAAAATATATATTCATAAAAAAAAACATTAATTTAAATACTTGAAAAAAACTGCACATCTTCTATCAAAATCCCTTTTTTTAATGCATTTTTTTATATATATTTTGACAAAATTATAACATTTTTTTTTAATATCAATAAAGATATTTGAATAAAAAGTATCGAGGTAGCAGCGCTAGGAGTTTCCTCATCTCAGATGTCCAGGAATGGAATAGGAACGAACTGCATTTCTACCTTATTCCGGGATTGTGCCGGAACGGATTGCTCGAAGACTGGCAACAGGATAGTGAAACAATGATGCCTTTTAATTGAAAAAGCTATTGTCTCTTGATAAAGAATGAAGGTTATGTAAAACACTAGATTTGTTATCCATGTAAAAAAAATGCTTGGGTAAAACATCTATGTATGGAGTTACTGGTTCAAGTGGTAATTTAAATAATACAAAAAAAAGCAATACCAATAAATAAACTGACAAAAAAAAAAACAACTAGGAAAAAATATAAAAAGAATAGACCCAAGCTTATTCAGATTATCAAACAACTTAATGCTAACATAATAGAAGACAAACCACAAAAAATAACAAAGTAAAACTCTAAAGAAAAAGAAGAAACCATTAGCTTTAAAAAAAAAAAATCAAGCAAACTCAGTTGAAGCTTCTAAACCTGGTTTGATTTCTAAAACTTGCAATTTGTTAAATCCTAAACTCGGCTTTAATTAAGAAACTTAAATATCAACCAATTTTATTTTGAACAATGAAATCATTGAAAATACTAATAAAAAATCACAAAAGAAAAAAAAGAATGAGGATAAAATTTAAGAGAAAAAAACTAAGGTGGATGAAATTAAAAAAACTAAGGCGGATGAAATTAAAAAAAAATCCAAAAACATTAAATAACAGTTAAAAAAAATAAGGACCAAATTTAAAAGAAAACAATCATAGAGGGTGAAATTGAAAAACATTTTTAATTTGATAGATTATTTATACAATAAAAAATGGTAAGGGGTGAAATTAAAAAATATATAGAGGGCTAACCCAATAGATTCAAACCATAAAAAAATAAAAATAAAACAAAAAAAGGGATAAAAAAATAAAAAACACCAGCTTAAAAAAAAACCAAGCAAACTCGGGCGAACCTTCTAAACCTGGTTTAATATCTAAAACCAGCAACTTATGAAATCCTGGATCTATGTTCAATCAAGAAGCTTAACTCTCAACAAATTTAATTTTAAAGGATAAAATCATGAAAAAAATATTAATAAAAAAGCTTGCATAAGAAGAAAAAAAGCAACACAAACAATGAAGATAAAATTTGATAGAAAAAACTTAAGGAGGATGAAATTAGTAAAAAAAAATTAAAAAATGATCTCCAACAAAACAAATAAGAATTAAAAAAAATAAAGATCAAATTTGAAAAATAAACAATTACAGGGGCAAAATTGAAAAGCATTTGTAATTTAATAGATTATTTATAGTGTCATATGTGCGTGCGCGCAGTGTTGAAATTAAGGAGTCGCCATCTAGTTATTTAGTTCAGGGTCTTTAGGACATCTAAGTGGATTGATCTTATCTGAAATTTCATGGTAAGGGATTGATTGTGGCTAGGAAAGGTATTAGAAACCCTAGCACAATTTATCTAAGGTAAACTACATTGCGTGGTCTGTATGTGGTTTAAAGGTATTGATGGGTTCCTAACCAGTGGTCCATCTATGACTCAAAATAAAAGTTTATATTCTTAAATAAATATGACATTTTGAATTTATTATAGGCTCGTATGTCCAATTAAATTCTTATAGAAATAATTCATGCAGGTGCCCTGATAGAATTCATTTATCCTGGAGGGTAAAAATGTTTTTCACAACTCATGTATTGTTATAAAAACAAATACTCACAATTAAAATTAGTGAATATCCAAAATAATTGTGAGAATTCTCTAGTTAACAATTAGTACTTAAAAACCAGTTAACTGGTAGGTCCAACATTTATGCTAAAATATTGACCATTAATTTTCAAGAATTAAAAATTTTAGATTATTGAAATATTGATCAAATCCCTAAGAAATTTTACAAACTTATTGAGAATTAAAAAAATACAAAAAAAAACACAAAAATTTTCTAAAACAATGCTAGAAACATTTTTCTCTCATTTTTATAAAGAAAATGCAATTTTTGTAAGGATTGTGATGTATGCAACAAGAAAAAATATTTTCTCACCTTTTTATTATATTTTTATATAATTATTTATTTCTTTAAGACTAGTCTACCCGGGTCTCCTAGTGACTTTTAACTAAACAACTGGGAAGTGATTCCTTGATCTTGATGCAGCAACGCTAGCACACGTGTGACATTTAGATTAAAAAATGATAGGGTGTGAAATTAAAAAAAATATTTATAATTTTATAGATTATTTATAGATTAAAAAATAGTAGGGGGTGAAATTGAAAAACATTTGTAATTTGATAAATTATTTATATATTTAAAAATAATAGGGGTGAAATTGAAAAAAAAAATTTAATAGACTATTTATAGATTAGAAAATAGTAGGGAGTGAAATTAAAAAAATATATAATTTTGTAGCTTTGTGTCTTGATGGACATTAATTTCTTTGCAGATTTGGTTTTTTTTTTTTGTTAATTGATGTATTTTAATTCTTTCACTTGTTAGTATACTCGCGTGAAAGATTTCAAGGTAATTCTCAACACAAACGAAAAAGACATTCTGAATGCATTTTTTGGTATCATATATATATTTTTTAATTAGGAATGGAAAAATGATGTTTTTAATTAAGAGTCGTCCACGTTGATTAAAAACATAAGCAAAAAGCTGATATTTTTTAAAAGAAAAAAAAAAGATAGATTCATGTGTAAATTTTTATCTTGGTTGTTATTTTAATTTTATATATTTTATTTTATTTATCATCAAGTTTAATTCTTCTCTCCAAGTATATATGATTTTTTTTTCCGTGCAAATCAACTTATCGATCTAAAAATTGAGATGAGAAAAATTCAAAGACAAATTAAAACGATCCCTTTAAAGTATTAAAAAATTATAGAAACAATCCAAAAATTTAATTAATATTACAAAAATTAACTAAATGATTTCAAAAATATGTGAGAGAATATTTATTAAAAATTAATTTAAAAAAATATAAAAACAAAATATGAAGAAGAGACCATGTGATGTTGGACTCAGCAAATCAGGCCTACAAGCCTTGTATACAAGGAAAAGCCTAGTTACAAATGAGTGTAGTATGTCAGGCCCAGGTATTATGTTGTTTTTTAAGAGCGGACGAGCGGACAATGCATCTTCCTCTTCATTGTTTTTTTTTTTTAATGGATGACACATTGTCTGGCTTGGTAGACAAGGAGTCATTCATTTCTATTGTTTTCAGTTATTTTCAATGATAAAAAAAAAAAAAATTAGTGTCCAAGTATTTTGATAATTAAAATCTATTTTTAATTTATTTTTATCTAAAAACATCTCGAAAACATCCAAAAACCCTTACTAAACATATTTTAAAGCCTAAAGCACCCTCTAATATGTTTAAACATAAAAAATTAAATCAAATAAAAAAACAAACTAACAAGTTCTATAATAGTATTCCGGACATAATAAAAAAACATAAGTCAAAAGATCATTTATCAATCATCATCCTTACAAGTTCTACGCTCTTATTCCAAATATAAGGATTGGGCCTAGATCCAAAATCATTATCTTATGTTTTGCTAGTCCTTTATCATAAATATATGTATACATTAAAAAAAAGCCTTAGTATGTAAGCATCATGAGTATATTTTATCAAAAAAATACAAGCATGAAGCAACTTATCTCTAAGTAGGATGTTTTAAAGTGATTGTCATCTTTCACTTTGCATAATCAATCCCTTATATAATATTCTCTAATAAATTAATTAGGGTTTTATAATTATTATAAAATTAAATGATGATTCTTTAAGATTAAAATGTTTATTTAAGATCACGATAACATCATAAAATACAAACTAAAATAGAGTTATTAAATCTAATAAAGTCAATGATCAGGGTTGTAGGTTTGGTGAGTTACGTTGTGAAAGCCCAAATAAATTCATTATGTTCTCATATCAATATTAAAAAAAAAAGTTGCATTTGAACTCACTAAGTCGATTAGGTCATATCTATAAAACTTCTGCACAATTTAATTTGAAACTCAGGCTACATAAAAAATTAGATCAAAAAATTTTAAGATTGATTCAATGTGTCAGATTTAACATCAATACCAAAGAATTTCTTATAACATGAATATCATTTAATGGTTATTTTTTTTTTTCGAGTGGCAGCATAGTGTAATCCAGTAAACTAGAAAAGTGCTATGAAGTTTGAAGCAAACAAATTTAAAATAAAATTCTTCAAACATAGATTTTTTTTATAATAATCCTTTTTTATTATCGTTGTTGTTGTATTTTTAAAGGAATATGGAGAATTTTAATATGGATATATTAGTCATAATAAAATAAAATAAAAAAGTATTGTAGTGGAAATAACACCATTCTATTTAATTAGTCAAAGTAGGGGGTATTTCTTTGTCAAGCAACCATCATCCGAACCGATTTCATTTGTTGTCAAATAAGAATTAAGTGAAAGAACTCGTTGACTACTTGACTTTTTGGTAATGAAAGATAAACACTAAGAAAAAGTCGTCGCAATTATCACTCGTTTCAGACGACTAAGGAAGGATCCTCGAAGTTTTCATGATACGAAATAACCATGATTTTCCAACAACTAATTAACTAATACTTAATAATGTTGCATCCCAAGAAATCAATATTAATACGAATTAATCTAAATAATATTAATTTATTTTTTATTAAAAAAATCAAATTAATTTTCATTTAATCAATCAAGTCATCTATATTTAGACAGGTCTGGGTTTAATCCAAGAAATCAGATTTAATAACATTAAGCTGGTGTTCGATAGTTTATGATTGAACTAAAATTTTGAATAATGTTAATTTTTTTTAATTTTTTTATGTTTTTAAATTATTTTGATGTATTTATAATAAAAATAATTTTATATATTTTAAGTAACATTATCTAACCAACTTTCTTTCATGAAGATTAGGTCAAAAGACCCCGAAAAAAAGACGAAATTGTATCTCGGGATTTGGTGGTGGGTGTCTACTAATAAGACGTGTGAAGAGCATCCATGCAAATGCAGTCAGCATAACCAACACAATAATTCTGACTTGCTCCCTTGTTCGAACATACCTAGAAGTCCAAGGCACAACTTGCGAAAGCGTGTGGACCTCTGTGGAGGAACAGGGATGGCGTGTTATTTGCCTATTGGCGTTGGGCATCTTGGATCCCTAAACAAGGCAAAAGGCAAAAGTTACATTTAAAAATCCTAATTTTACGTTTTAAAAATGTTTTTAAAAATATTTAATTTTTTTATTTTAAATTAATATATTTTTTGTGTTTTCAAATTATTTTAATATGTTAATATCAAAAATTATTTTAAAATAAAAAATATTTTAAAAAATAACCACAATCACCTTTACAAACACATTCACGATCTCACCAGGCTACCATTACCTTGCTTCTCTTTATACCATACATTCATATTATAATTCAATTTTAAATAGATGATCATCCAAATTTATATCTACATGTTAAAAAATAAAATAAAACAAAACGCTGAAGCTGTATATTTACAGTATAAGACACGCAAAAAAGAAGAAAAAAAGAAATTATGTCATTATCTTCAAGAAACCATGCTAGAGAGACTCATGATTCATCATGTCATCTTCAATGACATCAGCTAGAATGAAACATCGAGGAAAGGAGGAGAAGGCTTCCAAAGACGGCACTTCTTCTCCTTGCGTATTGCCTCTTGAAGCTATTTTACTGCTTTGAATGGACATTGCAAATCAAACATTACTGTATTATTGGTGCCTGGGGCTGAGTGAAAGCGTCTAAACAACAGGAAAAAGACATGGGATCGACTCACAAATCCTCTCCAGCACAGTACCATCAACGAGAAACACACACACAGTGCAGTGAAATCCTTCGTAAATCTTCCTTCTTCTGCATGCGCAGTGCAATCCTTCATAAATCATGGCGTTTTGTTGCTGTTTAAGAGGATAGAAGATTCAGAATATATATATATATATATATACACACTTGACCTCATCTAAAAATTTAAACTTTTAAGTTGGAATAGTTCTTTGATATGATATTAGAGCCTTGATGACCAAATGGTTTCGAGTTCGAATCTCACCATCCCTATTTATTTGATAAAAATTAAGCACAAGGTAACGTGGGTCTGTGCAAGTTTCAAGCCCAAAGGGCTTTCATTTGAGGGAGTGTGTTAAAGAATAATATAAATTATATTCTGGAATCTCACCTAAAAATTTAAGCTTTTGGATTGAGATGGTTCTTTTATATAGATAATTGTCGGTAAGGAATTAAGATAAAATTTTTTATGCTATCTTAATTTCTTGTTTGGGAAGTAAAATCAAATACAAATTTGAAAGAGAGTTCCGGTTTCTTCCTCCAAAATCCAACTACACCCTAGCATGATTCCAGTTTACAAACATTGTTTGAAAACCATGATTGGCATGTAAATCAACTCGAGAATTAGCTGATTATCTGGACTAATTTAGGTTAAAGAAAAGCAAAAAAAAATAAAATTAATGGACCCATTAAGAACTTGAGTTGACTTAGGGATTCTGATAAAACCTGGATCTAACCCTATTAAAACATTAATATTGATTTGACATAATAATAGCTTTTAAATGAGTTTTTAACCCGCTAGGAAGTAAAGAGATAATGACTCTAGATTCTTTTTTCGAGCATTTGTTCCTAAAAAAAAAAAAAAAACCTGGCTTTGAAGAGATTCATGGACTCAAATCTGACACATTGTCAAGTTCAAAATAATTGAATACGGCAAAGTACCGGACTCATAAATGTTTGCCCAGCATAAGTCCTGAGTTATTGTAAAAAAAAAAACATTTTAGTAGAGGTAATTATTTTTAATTCGATATAGTTTTTATAAAAAAAATAATTAAATTAGTTTAATTTTAAAAAAATTCGAAATTCGTTCAAATCAATCGGTTTTGGTTTGGTTATTTTAGAATAAAAATCAATTCAAACCGATTTTTTCGGTTTAATTTGGTTTTTTCGGTTTGGCTCGGTTTTTCCGGTTTGACTCTGATTTTTCCTGGTTTGGCTTGGTTTTTTTTCCGGTTTGGGTTTAGTTCTGTTTTTTTGATTTCAGACTTATAAAACCAAAACAGAACCGGTCAGTTTTTTAAAATTCTAATTGGTTTAATCAATTTTTTTTACAGTTTGATTTTTTTAATTATTTATTTTCTAATTTTTTCAATTTAATTAATTTTTTAATTCTAAAAGGTGAGAAATTTTTCAATCGTGCAAACAACATCGTAGGAGTATCGTTTTTATGAAATTTAATGGCATCTTACCTTACAACGATGCTTCGTTTGGGCCACTCGACACCTACTCCTCACCTTGTAGTCTATTTCGTCCCAATTATACTATTTTCCAGCTCTTTTTTACATATAAAATTAAATTCAACTCTCGAATTTTATATATATAAAAAAAGTAGTGTATGTATATCAAAATTATGAGATTTACGTGTATCAAAATTGTTAAAATTTATAAATATTATATTCTAGTGACTTAATATAATACGCAAAATTATGAGGTGTGAAATTAAAGTTATGTTATAATAATAATAATAATAATAATAATAATAATAATAAGAAGAAAAGGAGGAGAAGAAGGAGAATGGTAGGATATGTTTTTTTTTTTAATTTAAAATTCAACGCCGGAGGCGATCATTAATTTTATTCTTATGCCTAGATTGATGTGAAGAATATGTATTTAAAATAATAATTAGAAACTTCTTCTTGTTAATATGATAATAGCTGAAAGTTTATATAATTATTAATAACTAACTCAAATATTTATATTAATAATAAATAAATAAAATTCACTTACCAATACAAAACGACCTTTGTCTAAATCTCTGTAAATTAAAATCATAGTAGACAAAATTAAGGAGATAAAATAATAAGAAGATATTCATTTCATTATACACAAGTCAAAGCTAGACATTTGAGCCCAAGGCGGCTCCAACGAGTGCCCACACTCTGCCCCACTTAAGCGACTGAATATCGCCGCCTGTTTTCTCCATGAGACAACCGCCACGTAGCTTTTTAATCATCCACCGTTGATTTTAGCACCGACTTTGCTGAGGCATCGACTCATCCTGCCCTCGTTCAACATCCATCTCAGTCGTCCCTGACTCACCACCGCAACTCGCAGAGGCAGCCACGTTAGGAGACGCAGTACCTCTTCTATCCCTACTTAGCATCCTCTTAAACGACAGCATCCGACTCATTGGCGATCTAAACGCGTGACTCGCTGATGGTGACTCAGTGTTTGACTCATCCTCAAAATTCCCATTTCTCCTAGGCACTTCGATGGTCACCCCGATAAGCTCCACCTGTTTCCTTCTGTCATTAAACGACGACGTAGAAGCCGAACCCACACGATCCTCCTCATGCTGACACATGGTACCCGAACTGGAAGCCGAACCCGGTACCGAAATCCCGTAGCCGGGACCATCTTGAACCGGGTGTTCCGTCACCGGCTCAACCGGAGAGCGACAGAGAGGGCACGTGGAGTGAGAATGAAACCACATATCAATACACTCGATGTGGAAGCTATGGTTACATTTAGGCAAGGTCCGACCGGTTTCGTTCTCCTGAAACTCGGATAAACAAACCGCACACTCCATCGAATCTTGGTGGGTTTTTCCTGAATACACAAAAACAGGAAGCGATTTTAAGACGGTCTCTTCAAGGCCACGTGTGACTTGAGTTGTGACAATGGTAGGGTTGTGGGCAGAGTCGACGTAGAATACAAGATGGTTACGGCGGTTGCGGGCATGGCGGATATGGCGGATATGGCGCCGCCGTGCGCGGATGAGGTACCAGCGAGCGTAAAGGTGGAGACAAACCATTACAATGATAACAAGGAAAAGAATAACAACAGCACTTAGCATTATCTTGCCACTTAATGCATAGCCTTCTCTATATTCCTTTGGTGGATCTCCCAAGTCCGAGTCCATTTCTTGATTGTGGTTATTATGACAGTTGCTGTGTGTATAGAATTATAGGAGGAGAAGAAAGAGAAAGTGGGTTAGCTCGTAAATGATGAGAAGAGAATGTTTTTGGAGTTGGTACTTGAAGAAGATAATTAATAATAAAGAAACGATATATGTGTCTCTGTGTGCGTGCGTGCGTGTGTGTGTACAGAGAGAGAGAGAGAGAGGACCTAGGCTTCCAGGAATGCCTGGGCTTTTTTTATTAGATGTCAACGGCGTGGGCCTAGCCTATTAAGGCCACCAGCACTTACTTTTTCTTTTTGTGTGTTTTTTGTTGGTGTTTTTTCTTTTCATTGATTCTTTTTATTTAATATTGATTGATTTCTTCTATCTTATTTCTTTAATTGTTTGGCTTAGTTTTATTTTTTATAATAATGATTGAAAAAATATAAAATAAAAATAATAATCCGTATAAAATATTTACCTGTAAATTTATCTTTTACCTTTACTACTAACATACGCTGGAGCTATAAAATTGAATTCTTTTCCTAGCAAAGACCTAACGCCTGGTGTCTCCGGCCGATTAAAAACATGCAGGTGGATTTTAACCGGAGGCTTCAAGCAGTTGGACGGACCAGGTATTAATTCCTCTAAAAGGAGAAGACGTCAGGCAGACAAATGACGAGGAAGCAACCCTAGAACATTCTTGGAAAGAAAGAAACAACAAGATTTAAAATATAATAAATAAAGTATTACTAGAAATCATTCTCCTTCTTTTAAGAACATTAATTGTTTTGCTTGTTTTGGGAGAAGTTTGTTAAAACAGAGGGAAAG
>Ga0325401_1004848_pt1 | contig 12753 bp, 9 predicted proteins | sample PopdelMetagenome_FD_205666 | JGI IMG/M metagenome (GOLD analysis project Ga0325401, IMG submission 205666) | Populus deltoides microbial communities from Bellville, Georgia, United States - Xylem-PdKOR-R2 | ecosystem: Host-associated > Plants > Phyllosphere > Stem > Wood/Secondary xylem | place...
TAGGAAAGGTCAGGTCCAATATTTATAGGTAATCTAGATGGAAAAGGTTCAAAGGCATGGTTCCATGAAAGCGATTTGATCTTAGACGAAGAACAATCAACGGTGTAAGATTTTCTCCTATCCATGCGGACATTGTACCAGACAATCTGTTCTCCTCAAGGTCTAGAACTTCCTTTCTTGTACAATTGGTTAAGGAAGGAGGTAATTCTCCAGATAAGTTGTTTTCCTAAACTCAAAGTTTGAAGGTAACCTAGTGACCCAAGTGAGGTAGGGATACTCCCTGAAAAGTTACTCTTTCTCAAATTTAGGATGCCTAATTGCTCCAACTACATCCAGCAATCAGGAAGTCGTCCTGATAGAAAATTATCAGAAAGGTCTCTAAATAATATACCTTTTCAACTCCTCTTGGACATAAGATGGATACTGAAGGTACATGACATCATTGTTAAGGATTCAATCAGGAAAGGTGAAACCCAACTCGAGCTCAAGGTCAAGTTGAATGAATTGAAAGAAACATCCGACTCCTTTAACCTGACTAGGTTTGAAAAGTGGATCACTGAGATTACACCAGTCATGAAATTGCATGATAGATCCAATACTTCAAGATTGGAAAGTAGCCCAATTCGTTGTGTTAAACTCCAGTTTAGTTTATTATATCCAAGTTCTAACTCTCTCATCAAAGAACAATTCAGTAGATTCGACAGACCTCCTGTTAGCCTGTTAGAATACAAATATAGATGATCCAAACTATAAAGATTCCCCAAACCTCTCGGAATGTCACCTTCAAGGTCATTCAGAGAAAGATCAAGATGTTTAAGAGAATCCATTGCTATAAATCCATCTGGAATTGGACCTTGTAAGTAGTTCTCACGAAGGTCAAGATATTCAAGACTATTGTTAAGGTTAAACAAACATTGGAAGATGGAAGACTGTTGATAGAAAGATCAATGTCTGCATGTGAAGCAGAGGAGTGATTGGCATGGAAAGGGGTTGAAGGAGGAACAACCAGAGAGAGTTGGCAATAACTTAAATGCAAGCTGAGCGGAGAAGGAAGGCTATTAATTGCTTGGAACCAATCTACTGCCTGACTGAGATTTGAACCGCTCATATCAAGATGCTTCAAAGAAAGAAGATAAGAAAGCCACATAAGACTTTCAGCTTCGAGAAAGTCGGTGTAGCTGAGATCTAGAAAAACCAACCTGGAGAGATTTCCCAACTGACGAGGAATAGCTCCTCTAAATGCACAGTGGGACAACCTTAGATACCTCGAATTTTGTAATGAGCCAATGAGCTCGAGGCTGAGGGTTCCCAAAATTTACCCAGGTCTAGATACCTCAAATGTTGCAGCTCTAGTAATGAAGAGTCTATCTGCCCTCAATTGTTGACGTAGACGTTGGCAAGAGTCTTGTGATGAATGGAAAATAGAAAAAGAAGAATTACAGTGAAAATGATTTAAGTTAATGTTGGGCACAAACCAGTTGGACCTATATATCTTGTCAAGAAAGACCGTTGAGAGAAAAAAACCCATCAACAAAACCTTATTGATGGATTTTAGTAGGATATGAGTTCTGTAATTTATCACATCAAAATTTCGATGGCTGACACTGGTTGCAGATCAATCTGCCTTGGTGTTTCATCTCTTTTGAAGCTTTGCCATTTTTTGTTATCGTAACAATGAGTCGCATTCATGTCACAGATTGACTCGATACCTCCATAGAAGAGTTTGATGTAATACTGAGAAGTGGCATTAATGCAAAGCATCTTTTGGTAGTAAAAGTTTCACATTGCCTGGTTATTACTTCCATTGTGCCCATGTCTTGTGACAAAATCATGCACAGTTGCGAGTGAATGCCAGTATACAAGTCCTGAGTGCCATATGTAGCTGGCTTCAACACTGCCTTCTCCACTTTCTTTTGTAGAATTTAGTGTGTTTTTGCTGCTGAAATCCGAAGATTTTCTACAGAATTGCAAAATTCAGTATCCTAGATGCCTAATTTCGTGTCTTTTTTCGCCATTGGTTGCTTCCGAATTAGGTAGCAGCACCCCCTCACTAGGCAGCCTATATAATTCTTGTTTTTCAAAAAGAGAAAGAAAGAAGGAAAAGATGGCATGTCTCCATCCAGAAGTGTCGGGTCCCAATTTTGAACAGCAAAGGAAAAATAATGAAGCTCTAAAAGTCAAATATAGCGGCTAATCATGATTTCAGAATTCAAGATTCAAACTATTAACTACTATTTTTGCTTTTTCAAAACCATCTTCCAATTCTACAGTGAAGCAGTGTAGAAGTGAAAGAACAGAGAACAAGAAAAACTTGATGATAGAATCCACAAAACCAAAAACCACAAATCAAAACACAATTACAGTCGAGAAAAATCCTCACTTCACAGCAACAAGTTGAGACGAAACAGAATTTGCTGAACCCCAACTTGAACTTGGACTCTGCATTGCATTGTCTCCCACTGATTCCTCCAATTCCTCAGTTTCCTTTTCAAGTGGTTGCGCTTCACTCATCTTCTTTTCATGTTCCTTCTCCCTCAGCGTTCGAATTGGTGAAATTCTCTGCTTCAAATTATAAACAATACAATGAGATATATGTACTAGTTACTCCACGGTATTTTCGTGTTTCACACTCATCAAGCAGAAGAACTTACCATAGAGTAGGAATGTAGTTCCTTCAATCTATAAAGTCTGTCAACTTCAATCTCTAGCCTCTTCTGAACTTCCCCTCTCTGCTCCAGCTCCTTCTTTTGCAAATCCAGCACCATTGCCCTCTCTTCAAGCATCTTCTCTGTTCTCTCTTTGTCCGACCTCAACCTCTCTAGCTTCTTCTTGATGGCACTGAGTTCTTCTGCCAGAGAAGAATCCAATGGCTCAACGATGGGTTTTGTTGGGGTAGTGGTGTAGATAGGATGGTTCTCTTTGTTGGAGTCTTTTTTAACTGAGAACTCAGTCCACTCTTGCTGTGGTTTCAAGATTTGAATCTGGGTCATTGGAGTTGCCGGTGAGTTCTTTGGTTGGAGTGGTTTCCGGCCAGATTTTGGCCGGAGGTCCTTGTCTCCGGTGAGTGGAGATTGGAACTTAAGCATGGTTTTGCTGTTTTTGTGTCAGATGAGAAAGATGTGTGTGAGAGAGGAGAGGGTTTTGGTAAGAAGCAGAGAGTAAAGCTTGGTTTGAATTTGAACGAAGACAGGCGCTAACGGCTCTTAATATTTATATATGTGGTTGGGGAGGGTCAGAGAGGCTCCTTGGTGACTAGCCTCGATGCCCGTGTTTTAACGCGGATATATATATATATTTTTTTGTAAAATATAATATTTAGATACTATAAACAATAATTAAGATAACATGAAAAAAAATATTTTAAAAAAAAACAATAAATAATATATCTCAATTCACAGCACATTTAAAAATATAAAAGAACAAGACAAGATAAAAAAAACATAAAAAATCAATTTTTATCAATCTAAATTAGCATGATAAACCTATAACTCTGATAATTATGGCCAAGACAACTTGGGATATCCTATCAAACCCGCATTTCAGATAATAAAATTGAAACAATTCGACAAAAAAACAAAGAGCTTTACAAAGCCATTTAAAAAAATAACCCGTGTTAACTTTTTAAATATGTTACCCGAGTATCAGACCCGAAGCATCCTATCTGGAAAAATTATGAAGTTCAATTTCAAATCAATCAAATATTGAAGGATAAAATTAAAATTAAAATTAAAATACAAAATAAATTTATATTTGATTAAATGGTAAACTTGAAAAGAAAAATCAATTTAGTTAAAGAAACAAAAAAAAATCAAAAGAATGAGATCAAAATTGACATAAATAATAAAAACATGTTTTTGATTGAAGAGTTAAAATGAAAAGAATAATAACTTTTACAAAAGAGTTAAGAAAAAATCAAAACAATAAAAACCGAATTGAAAAATATAATATGATCAATTTGGATTAAAAAATTAGATTGAAAACTAATAAAACTTTTACAAAAAGATAAAGATAAAAATTAGAAATCAAAAGATTAAGAAAAAAAATACAAAAATATAAAATTTAATAAATTGGGATTGAAGAATAAAATTGAAAATAAATAAAACTTATACAAACGCGTTAAGAATAAAAATTAAAAATCAAAAGAATAAGTATTGAAGTTGAAATACCAACAACAAAGAGGACCAAGCTATAATTTTCGGGGGATGAGAGAGAGAGAAAAAAGATCGATCGGTGGCAAACCGAACTATCACTGTCGACATACACCACACCACTAGGAAGAGAACACAACGACTCTTCCAATTACATGGATAAAGAGCATTTTTGGACGCCAGGAGGCGTCATATGCGTTATCTAAAGTGCACGGGCACCTCCCACACATCCCTGGGTGCCTTACATGAACCTTTATGAAAATATGAAAAAGCTTCTTGAGGCTAGGTTTAAGTTTTTGACTTGGTCATTTCATTATGTTTCTAATTATTCTATTAATGGTCATTTTATTATGTTTCTAATTATTCTATTAATTTTTATATTTGAATAAATACAAAATTGTCATTCATCTTACATGACAATAACAAAAAAAATTATTTTGAAAATACCAAATTTTTATTTGATGCTAATATTGAACTTTTTTTTGCCTTTGAGAGTATTTTTATTTTTTCACTATGCTTTTTTTTATTATTAAAAAAAGACATGCTTGCCTTTAATTCATTTTATAATAACTAATACACCATATAAAAAGATCTTAATGCCTTACCATATGAAAAGATCTTAATGCCCTGACAACTAGTTTGAAGTTTTTTTTTTTTTTGAGAGGGGCAAATACAACATTAGACTATTCTAGTGAACAGTCCAAAGAGCTTGCATCTAAAGAATTTTTCAATCCATGTTTAGCTTTTGTTAATTATAATATTTGATGTTGAGATTTAATGTGTGTTTGGTATTGCAGTAGTTTTTACAATTATAATTTGAAAAAATAAATTTAAAAAAGGTATAAATTATAGCTTTTCCGTAACCAACATTTCAAGAGAAATATTTAGAGGAACGTATGCCAAATTATGATATATTAATTAACCAAATACTTTTAAAACTATAAAAGTAGCAAAATCTATTTTTAACAACATCTCACCACAATACTAAACAAACCCATAATAAATAAGGGTTTACTATAAAATGTTAATTAGATAAATAAAATTAACATTTTCATGTTTCAGATGTATGATAAAAAATAACAAAATAGCATATAAATTTCATATTTTTAATCTGAAAGAAAATGTCTAATAATTTTAAGTTACACCATAAAATAATTATTTTGTTGACTTGTTCAATTTATAAATCCTTGTTCATCTTAAGTGAAGAGGTCTACATTATTGAAGAGCGCTCTGTATTAATATATATTTTTAAATACATTACAAAATCTTCCAATTCAAACCTTTTTTTAATTTTGTTTCCAAAAAAAACTGATGCTCTTATTGTGGCACAACCACTGGCATATCACGTTGTGAACGGTGCCTAAATCCAATTAATATACAGACCATGGAGGTCCACAGCATTAGCAAAATCATATATATGGAAGTGTAGAAACCCACAATCTTTCAGATGATTGGGCTCTAGATTTGTATGCTCTCCGAGCCAGTAATTACTCTCACGAGAGTCAGTGGCGTCTTGCAGACTAGACTAGCAAGTCTCGGACCTCGACGGGTCATATTGTAGAGATGAAAGCATGCACACTTCAAATAAACTTCTGGAAATGAAATTGTTGGAAACATATCAAAGATATAATGCATGTTTTTTTACAAATAATTACATGTATACACACAGAAATACAACATAACTCGAGCTTCAGGGACAAGTCCTTGAACATGGTGGGCTAGTAGTCCTTGAATTTTGCGAAAGAAAAGGAAAAAGAAAGAGACATGAGACTTGAGGAAATGCAGTGTGCCGGATGGCAATTGAGTGCATATATACATGCTGGGAGCATCAAAATACTGAAATATCACAAGAAATCCATTGGAATTTCCCAGTCTAAAATTCTTAATTAAATTTAAGTTCGATGCAATAATCAAATATAAAGTTATAAATGTTTTTATTAGATTGGGCGTCGGATGCATCTATACTTCTTCACGAGTTTTGTCTTATTTATCTCATCCATAAACACATCCGCAACATGTTTCACGTCAATACAGACCAACAATGGAGTATATACATGATGAGAGCAGCATAAAAAAACTGAGATATTACAAGAAATTAATCCATTGGAAGTTCCCTAGCCATCCTCACTTATGTTTCTTTTATCTTTCTGAGTTCTTGATGGCTGTAATTAATTCAAAGTTCTTTCCTCTTCTTCTCCATTTCTGTTGACGCTTAAGGAGTTAACAATTGAATAAGGTGGTTGTCTTAATTTTCGAGGCTTGATGACAGAGAAGGGAGGAGGAGTAGAGGGAAGAGAAATCATATATGGTGTTAACTGGGCTTAGGATGAGAGACCTAATGTTGCTGTCTAGAAGACTGCGCTAATATAATTTTTGGATAAAACTTAAGAAAAAAGAAAAAGAAAACAGATAAATGAATAATTATAATTTGAGAAACACATCAGTCATTAATAGGTTGTTTAAGGGGGGAATAAATATTATACACTAAAATTGACAAAAAAGTTATGAAGTCTAGACTAGGAAGAATATGCCAAACTTGATTGCAGACCAAACTTAATAAAGTCCAGACTTGAACGTGGATGGTGAATGAAAGGTATAAAGAGTCTACTTAGTACAAGATCCTTAAAACAAGAAATAAGTGGGCAGTTATCTTGAATATGGTGAGTGGATAGCTAATAGAAGTTATCTTGAATAAAGTGAGTGGATAGTTACTAGAAGTTATCTTGAATTTTCTTATTTAAAGAAGGAGACAAAGAAATTGTCACACGTGTGCAGTGTCGGTTGCTGGGTGGAAGAAAGATAACGATGTTGCTGGTGGAGATATCTTTGTCGTGTGTGGAAGTCAATAGAAAGGCGTTGTTGTAGTTTGTTTGTTACTGGTGGCTGGATCTCATGGTGGTTAGCTGGAACGATCATCAACTTTGTTGGTTGGCAGTAAAGAAAAAAATGGTAAATGGGAAATTTGGATGGACAAAGTCTTTGTTTATAGGTGTTTTGGGTTTTGTCGAAAAAAAGAAAGGTGGTTACAACTAGTAGGATATGAGATTGAAGAAAGAGAGACAACGAGAATGGAGGCAAAGAGAAGCAGGTTCACGGTGGTTCAACTAAAGAATAAGGGCTCCTGATTATTTAGGTAGGAGTGATAACTCATCTTCTACGGTTAGGTGATTCCTGTTTTTTCTTTGTAGTTGATGACTAAGTTGTAAAGATAGGGTTAAGATTTTTTTTTTTTGTATAAGTGTGTGTGAGTTGGAGAGATTTTTTTCTTGTATTTTTTATTTATTTTGTTTTTGTTATGGTCTCATCTCTCTCATTGTGTGAGATTTCTTCACTATTTATAAGCAAAATAACATGTTCTTTTCTTTCCCTCCTAATTTCTTGGCCTTCAAGCCAACTTGTTGACCAAACAACCGAAAATCACTTTGGTTCCTCATTCCCTTTCTTTGCAATTTGGTCCTCTTGTCTAAATATTTGATGTATTTTGAAAATGTTTTGAAAAACAGGGAGTCAAAATTGAGTTATAACAGAAACCAAAAACTACATAACTCAACAAAACAACAACAATTATATTAGAGTTCAATCAAATTCACAGGATCTTCAAAACTTTTTTATCGAGTAGGCATGTAATTGTAGACTAATAACTAGTAGACGATAACTTGTAGGCGACAATTCTATTGGTGATTAAACAATAAGAGATAACTATGTAGACAACAATCGAGTATGTTTGCAATTTACTTTGTAATCAGCAGGCTTGCAATTTTAATTTCATAAATAAAAAAATACTAAAAAGATGTTCCATCATCCAGGAGTTTCAATTTATAAATGTAATCAGAGTATCAATCACTATATGAATGTAAGTATTCTTCTTATAACTTATTGAGTTCACTTTACATTCAAGTTGTTTTGATTATTTGGTTACTTCTTTAGTTGAACTATTATCTGTATGAAAGTGGATTTAATCATATTGATACTCCTGTAACTATGTAATATAAATTTAAAATTGTGTGAGTAGATCTAAGACTGAATCTAGAGTTCAAATCAGTTAACTTAAAAATCTAATTTTAAGTTACAAAGTCTTCTTAATTGAGAAAAAAATAAGAAAAACCTACATCAAACAAAGGGTTCCTTGAAAAAAATATTGTTTAGGATAAAGAATCATAGATTTTTTACAATTTATTTTTCAATTAAGTTTAAGCATAGGGAAAGCTTTACAAATTAACCTGTAAATTATAGATTAGTTTGATTAACAAGTAATTAAGAGCTGGTTAAGGTTTATTTAATACATCATGAGCAATTAATTATTTTTTTTAATTATCAAATGAATTGAAGTTGAACATAATTATTCAAAGTATGATATTTAAGATACTTATACCATATAATAATAATAATAATAATAATAATAATAATATAGAAACAATAGGATATATTATTGACATGTGATAATTTACATATATTTAAACTTGAGAGCTTTTAATGTTGTCATATACTATATCACGATATCATGTATGCTTCTTTTTTTCTTTTTATAAATTTTTGGAGAGTTAGATCTTGATTATTAGGGATGCATGCAATTTATGTACATGCATTTGCTTTTCTCATATTATTCTTAAAGGCATGCCATGGTCATAAATGAATTGAAAAATAAAATAGAATAGAACACAAATGCCCCATATTACTTACTTATTTATTTAAATAATAGTTATGAATTTATAGTATGTTTTAAATACCCATTTCAATGAATATTAATGAATCCTTATTTGTACATTCTTTATTATTATGAAGTTAGATTATCATTAATTAATTAGAGAAAAAAAACTCTTGCCAATTATATACATATGGTAAAAATGCAAATACTTGTTTTGCGTTTAATAAATTTATTGCACCAACAATACATACACCCACATAAAAAAAAATCAATGTGACAACACATTTATTGTTTTAAATTAACAAATTCATGAACCAAAACTAGAAGCATGAATAGATAAAATGTTTTTTTAGTTAAAATATTGTTGTTTTGATGTTTTTAATTTTTTAAAAAGAATTTAATCCTCTTGACACCTTCTCGATTCGTGATTGTGATTTAGACGTTGTAAAATATAAATTTCATATACAAATCTTATTTAATTTGATTCCCAATTCATATCCATTTCTTTTGGAATTCAAGAATTTTGAGGGAGAGCGATATACACACTTTTATGCTACAAGCTGAATAAAAAAAAAAGAGATTTTTATTTGTAGTTTTGAAACCCACCTTGACCCGACAAGTCGATCCGAAACTCGGCTGATCCGGGGCTGGAACCGTGTCAGGTTGAAAAAAATAAAGGAAGGAAAAACTCGGTGTGACCCGGTAAGACCCGGTTGCAATCCGTTGACTTTTTTTTTACTAAAACAACATCATTTTATTTTTTTAAAAAAATAACCCGGGCGACTGGGTGACTCAGTAAAAAACCAGAACCCGAACCTTGAACTAGGACGGGTCTGAAAACTATGCTCTTGTCTTAATAAAGTAATTATTTATGTTTTATCATGCATATTGACATTCCACTACAAAATAAATTGTTAATATATCATAATATTATATTTTCATATTACATTGATATTATATATAAAAAAACTATTTGCATTAGTAACATACTTATTTAGCATATTAGTAATTTTTATGAATTTTAAATATTATAAGATTTAAATATAAAGAAGGAAATTTTGTTACTTCATGAAACTATGGAAAATAAAAAATAATAATAGAAGGAGTGCAAAGATAGAGTAACAGTGGCTGTCATCCACCAGCCCAAGCGCAGCGTCGGGTCTCCAAAAAAAGCATATTCCCAAAATCCAAAGTTGGGCCCAAAGGTTCGTTACGTACCCGTTCATCCACTAAAATAACGCCACGTAATAGCTGTAAAAAAAAAAGCATCACCCGTCACCCCTTGTCGACTACAAACCCTTCACGGAAGCATTCATCGCCCACCTGTATAAATAATAAAAAAGGAAAGCAGTGGTAGCCTCACGCTTTCTCCTCGAGAGCTCTCTCTCCTTCTAAATCCTTCCCTAATTCAATCTCGCTCTGCATCCTCTCTAGGTAATCAAAATTCTCTCTTTTTTATTTTTTTAATCAAATTTGGGTTTTTTGCTCCATTTATTTATGTATTGTAATTACAGAGAAACTTGAATTTTTTTCTTTTGCTTAATTTTGTAGGTTTAGGTTTAATTTGATTAATTTTGTAGGATTTCTTTTTGGGGTTTGAATATGACTTTTTTGGGTTTCTTTGGTTTGTTTAATACAAAATAATATTGGGAATTATGTATGAAATATGTTAATTTTATACATAAAAAATGGTCAAAGTTTGCAAATTTTGTTATTGTGGATCCTAGTTGGGTTGGTATTTGATTTAATTGAGTTTTATTAATAAAAAACAGAAATTATATCTGGGTTTTTTTTTTCCTGATTTGACATGAAAGTTTTAGTCTTTGTTTGCTTTGAAATTTGTAACCTAATCCGGTTTGGAAAAGACTTGGAGTATTAATTGTAGAGGAATTTATCTTTCGTTTCCATTCTTTAGTTTTATATTAGTGATTCCTGTTCAGTGTAGGTTTTTTCGGTTTCAAAATATGATATTTTGGAGTTTTCTATGATTAAGAGAAATTAATATATGAATGATGAGTGGATGTAATTAAGGTTTAATTTGATTAATTTTATAGGATTTTTTTGGGGGTTTGAATATGAATTTTTGGGGTCTCTTTGGTTTGTTTAATAGAAAATAATATTGGGAATTACGTGTGAAATATGTTGATTTTTATACCTAAAAAAGTAGATATGCTAATTTTTTTTATATAGAAATAATATTGGGAATTGATTAACTAATAGAATAAAATTGTGGTTGTGGTTATTTTTTAATTGATGTTTTTTCTTTCTTGTGGGTGTTGTGTTGAATTTTGCAGAATTGACAGACTGATCTTCATGAATTCAAGTACCACTGGAGCATCAACCGTTTCCTGCAAATCAGGAAACAAGAACAACCTTTTCTTCTGGATTCTATTTTGCCTTTTGCCAAAGTTTCTCGGGGCTTTTATTGCATACGCCAACTTCCTTTTGATTAAGGCCATTGATAGGTGTCCCTCAGCAGTTTGTGTCTTGGATACCTGTGGAGAAATCGTGCTTTAGCCGTTATAGATTTGGCCTTCTGCAGTTGGCTTCTGTGGTAGTGGTAGATTTAGGTCAGCTGCAGTTGGCATCCTGGTGATATTTGGCATTTTTGCAAAATGGTTTCCTCTCAATTGCCTGGTTTGACAAAGAACCGGTTGTTGTTTCCTGTTAATCCTTCTGATACTGTAGTATCAGATCACGTTGAACTTGATTTCACTGATGTGTTTGGTCCTTTGCCATCAATAGATGTGAATTGTGGTGATCCTTTGTCTGTAGGAGATGGTAGTGAGCTTATTTATGATGACCCTGTTGTTGTTCATAACCGGTCACATTCGTTGGTTGGCCCCTCTTCTTATGTTAGCCAATCATTGAAGCTCAGCAAACTTAACTTGCAAGAGACGGAAGATTCATTGGGACTGGTTGAGTGTGTCCTGGACGAGACTATTAAAGAACTAGAGGAGTCTTTCATAGATGATGATGCTGTTGAGAAAGACATGGAGGATGTCATTGGAGATACTTTGAAGGTTCAAACTGTTGGCATTGAAGATTTTGAGGTTTTGAAGGTTGTTGGGCAGGGTGCATTTGGGAAAGTTTATCAGGTGAGGAAAAAGGGTACACCAGAAATATATGCAATGAAGGTCATGCGAAAGGACAGAATAGTGGAGAAAAATCATGTTGAATACATGAGAGGTGAAAGGGATATTCTAACAAAAATAGATCATCCCTTCATTGTCCAGCTCAAATACTCCTTCCAAGTAACTATCCATCCAATCGTCTGATTACTGCATTGATTTTCTTTAGATCTAACATGCTTCCAGCCTTTAGTGATGAAAGAGATTCTTTTTGAGGAATTACATTTTCATGAAAATCTTTCCAGACAATAGAATCTTAATTAGTAAATATGTATTTTCACATTTCTTCTCTTTCCCATTGACAGTACTGAACAATATATTTTTTCTGTCACTGCCATGCAGACCAAATATAGGCTATACCTTGTGTTGGATTTCATAAATGGGGGCCACCTTTTTTTCCAGCTCTATAACCATGGCCTTTTCAGGTATCTGAAATCTTGTTGATTTGGAAACTTTTTGCTTAAGATTAGAAGTAGATTGATAAATATTAAGATGTGGTTATTCTATTTCAGGGAGGATCTGGCACGTATATATGCTGCTGAGATTGCTTCTGCAGTTTCTCACCTTCATGCAAATGGCATTATGCATAGGGATCTTAAACCAGAAAATATCCTGCTGGATTCAGATGGCCATGTAATCTCCCCCCCTCTCTCCTTCTATGGACCTGCACGCTCACTGATTGACACATTCATTTCTAAATTAAAAAAAAACAAACAGATTGTAATGTTTTATACGATCTCTTGTCTAGGCAATGTTGACTGATTTTGGCCTGGCAAAGGAATTTGATGAAAATACAAGATCAAACTCAATGTGTGGAACAGTTGAATAT